>Ga0208789_1000102_pt1 | contig 123808 bp, 81 predicted proteins | sample Methanotroph_Enr_FD_187368 | JGI IMG/M metagenome (GOLD analysis project Ga0208789, IMG submission 187368) | Enriched soil microbial communities from Old Woman Creek wetland in Ohio, USA - Methanotroph_Enrichment_5 (SPAdes) (version 2) | ecosystem: Environmental > Terrestrial > Soil > Wetlands...
ACCGGGAAGCTGGAGCTTCCAAGACTGCATTCCCAAGCTGGAGCTTGGGAACGAGCGAATCCGTGTTCTATTGGGCATACGCTGAATAGTTACGGTTTTTCGTGCTTTTCGTGCCTTTCGTGGACAATGCTTTTGCTAGATTCATTATCGGAAATCCTTTGACTTATGAATAAAAACTCAACCCCGATAGTTTCAGACCTGGTTTTGCTCGGCGGCGGGCATGCCAACATCCAGGTCTTGAAAATGCTGGCCATGAATCCGATTGGCGGGCTTAGAATCACGCTAATATCCGACCAAACGCATTCGCCGTACTCCGGCATGATACCCGGCTATTTGGCCGGCTATTATTCCTATGAACAATGTCATTTCGATTTAAGGCGCATCTGCGAGGAACTCGGCCAGCGTTTTATCAAGGCCAAAATCATCGGCATCGACCCGCAACGGAAAAAAATCCGGCTGGAAAACAGGCCGGAAGTCGGATACGACTGCGCGTCCATCAACGTCGGCATAGCGCCTCAAAGCCTGGAAAACTCATCGGCCGAAGCGGCGTTAAAGCTGATCCCGCTTAAACCGATTTCAAAATTTATCGCGCATTGGGATCGGTTGATCGCCGACCTGAAAGCTTATAAAGGCAGCGAAGCGCTACAAATCGCCGTTGTCGGGGCCGGCGCATCCGGCGTTGAAATATCGATTATCCTGAAACTGTTGATCGACAAGAATCAATGGAATGCCGAAGTGAGCCTTATCCACCAACATGAATATCTGGTCTCGGAGAAAGACCATTCGGCGCAAAAGAAGCTGGCAAAAACGCTTAAAAAGCTGGACATAAAAGTCTTTAAAAACACCCAAGCACTTAAAGAACAGAAAAACGGCCTGGAGCTTAAAGACGAACAAGGACTTATCCAAGCTAAAGATTTTTACCGGGTGCTGACGGCTACCCAAGCCGCCGCCCCGCAATGGTTTAAAGACTCGGACCTGCCGGTAAGCCCGGACGGTTTTGTAAAGGTCAACAAAAACCTGCTGGTTGAAAACGAACACAACCTGTTCGCGGCCGGAGATTGCATACACTTTTCGCCGTCCCCGTTGAAAAAAGCCGGCGTTTACGCGGTTCGGCAAGGCATGGCGCTTGAGCACAATATCCGCGCTTTTTTCACCGAAAAATCCTCATTAAAAACCTTTTATCCGAAGAAAAATGTGCTGTCATTAATCACCATAGGCGAGCGTAAAGCCCTGGTTCACCAAGATAGCGCATCGATGCTCAGATGGATGTGGCCGTCATTGTTGTGGACGGTCAAGGACGGCATCGACAGGCGTTTCATGAAGCGCTTCCAAGCCAAGACTTTCAGCGCAAAGCCCAGGCATTTCGACAAAACCATGCCGATACCCAAGACCACTCTGGTACCCGAAGCTTGGGAAAGCAATACCTGCGGCGGCTGCGGCAGTAAGCTTGCCGCTTCCACGTTAACGCTGAGCCTGAACAAACTGGACATCCCCAGCGACGACGCCGTGTTGCTGGGCGTCAAGGATGGCGAAGACTGCGCGTTGACCCGGTTTTCCGAGCATAGCCTGTGCCTGCAAAGCATCGATCAATTCCGCTCGTTCATTTCGGACCCTTACTTGCTGGGACAAATCGCCACCCAGCATGCATTAAGCGACATCTATGCAATGGGCGGCGTTGCCAAGACCGCGCAAGTCGGCCTGACGCTCGGCGCTGCAAACAAGAAAATTCAGCAGGAAGATATTTTTCAACTGATGTCGGGCGTGCTGGATATTCTGACTAAAAGCGCCGCCTCCCTGGTTGGCGGCCATACCGGCGAAGGCGCGGAGCTGGCCATATCGCTTGCCGTCCAGGGCGAAGTAGCAATGGAGCAGGTTTTAAGAAAACAGCTCACTCAACCCGGAAACCGGCTGATACTGACCAAACCGATCGGTACCGGCGTCGTCTTCGCCGCCAATATGCTGGCCCAGGCCAACGGCAAACTGGTGGATCAGGCGCTTTCAAGCATGCTGCAATCCAACAAAACCGCGATGGAAATCATCAAATCCTTTAGCGTTTCCGGCTGCACCGATATTACCGGCTTCGGCCTGCTAGGCCATGCGTTTGAGATGATGGGGAGAAATACCGGTCAGGTGGGCGTTAAAATCGACTACAAGGCGATCCCCTTATTCGACGGTGTTGGCGAGTTATTTGCCAAAGGCTATTACGCTTCTATTGCCGAGGAAAATTATCGGTCTTTAAGCGCAGTGTTGGATGCCGAGATAAGCAATCAAAAGCTCCCGGCGCTGTTCGATCCTCAAACCAGCGGCGGGCTGTTGTTTTCAGTGCCTTTCGATCAGGCGGAATCATGCCTGAAAGCCCTGCATCAAAACGGTGTAGTTAAGGCCTGCGTTATAGGCGAGGTTATTGATCGGCGGAAAATAGTTGTGATTTGATTAGTCAGTGAGAATGTAAGCCTTGTAATCCTCACCCTTCATTCCTGGTTTGCAGCCAGGTCCTGGCCTTTGCGGATAAACGGTAGCGTTGCGTCGGGCTTCGAGGAGAACCGGGTTGGGTGCGATCAAGCCAGCCGCCTTCCATGGCAGGGTTTAGGTAGTTTGCCCTGAAAGTCGGACGGTGAGAAAAGCCCAATGCATTCATCAGTTCGGAACCGCTCAGTTCGCTGTTGCCGATGGCCTCAAGCAGCATTTTTACTTGATCGCTTACTTGGTCGCTTACTTGATCGGTATCGCCCGCCTCGCGCATAGCATCCCGCAGGGCTTGCAACATGAACTCGACAAACGGCGCGGCATCGGCGCGCTCATCCGCTTCGGACAGCGCTCCGTAATATTCGTTCTGCCGTTCGCGAATGATAGTTTCTACCGGCAAATAACCCAGCAAGGGTTTCCACTGACGAAGAATCAGCGTTTGCCACAATCGTCCCATGCGACCATTGCCGTCGGCGAAAGGATGAATAAATTCCAGTTCGTAATGAAACAGGCAACTGCTGATTAACGGATGCTCTTCGCTGCGTTTCAGCCAATCCAGTAAATCGACCATCAAATAAGGCACCCGGTCGGCGGGCGGCGCCATATGCACCAGATGCTCACCTCGAAATATGCCGACACCGCCGGAACGAAATACTCCCGGCTGGTCAACCAACATCGACATCAGCAAACCATGCGCTGCCAGCAAATCGGCTTCAGAAGCCGGATGCCAATTATCCATCGCCTCATAGGCGGCAAATGCGTTGCGGACTTCTTGAATTTCGCGCGGCAGACCCAGCACGCGTTTGCCGTCAATCACCGCAGTCACTTGTTCCAAGGTCAGCGTGTTGTTTTCAATAGCCAGCGAAGCTTGAATCGTGCGAATCCGGTTTTCCCGGCGCAGGCGCGGCGTCAGGTTTTGCTCGGCCAACATCGTATAGCGGCCGATCAGTTCGCTGATTTCTGCAACCAAGTTCAGGATGGCTGGGGTGATGGTATAGGGCGGTTGATTGCTGCGGCAGCTTCCCTTGCATCCCAAAGATAAGCACGTGGGTCACGCTGCATAGACGACTTCGCGGCTTTGATTGATACTGGCTTGGACATAGGGATTACGCAGAGCGGAGGCTTCCGCCAGATCAACGGTGCGCCCCAGAATTTGCGACAAGTCGGCTTGTAAGCCAAAAAATGCCTTTAGCGTAGGGCTATCGGCAGATGGCGAGAACTCCACCAAAAAATCGGCATCGCTGGTTTCCGGGACGAAATCGGTTCCTCGCGCGGCAGAACCGAATACTTCAAGCCGTTGCACGTGATAACGTTGGCAGAGTTCAGCAATTGCAGACTTGCGTTGTTGGATAAAAGGATGCATTTTTGACGCCTCCTTAGGTTTATGTGAAGCCGAGTTGATAATCTTTGTTTAATTTCCAGCGGGATAAGCTTTCACGCACAGTTTAATCGGTGCTATTGATTGCAGCAATGAAGCGGTATCTACTTAGATTTGTCCTAAACGCTCTAGCGTGTCCGGATAGGACGACACCAACCGAATCAGTAATGCCGCTTGGGCGTTGGGTTTGGCGCGCCCTTGCTCCCAATTATCCAAAGTGCGCGGATTGGTTCGCAGATAACGGGCGAACACAGCCCGCGACAAATGTAGCCGCTCCCGCAATGCCACCAGTTCAGCTGCGGCTAATTCCGGCGCAGGCTTCATCTCAACGTCGTGAGTTCTCAACGTGCGCTTGCCTTGGCGCTGCTCCGCCAAGGCATCAAAACCTTCACTGAGTTCATCGAACAGATTTCTTTTCATCGTCTTGCCTCCAATTCCCGTTTCAACATGTCTTTTAGCGCTTTACGTTCAGTAGGCGACAGATCGTCGAGTTCGTTTTTATTGTATAGAGTGAATAACCAAAATTGCCTACCAGTTTCCCACCAGAAATAAATAATCCGCAAACCGCTACGTTTGCCCTTGCCGCGCCGCAGATCGCCCTGTCGCATCTTACGTAGGCCGCCTGTACCTTCAATAACGTCACCTATTTCCGGAGTCACCAACAATGCGGACTGCAAAGCGCGGAATGCTTCGTCGTCCAAATAATTCTGACGATAGCGTGAGAAAGCGGGTAGTTCAACGAACAGGGCTTGCATGGTTTTATTGTACGCGAGTTGCGTATAAATTTCTGTTAAGCATTATTTTTTCCTTCGGTCTGTTCCAATTTCGTAAAGACTATAGAATGAGGGCAACGAAAGAAGCCTATCGTTTGCGACTGATGAGTGTTCAATCATCGGAGGATTTACACAGTGAAATATAGTGATATGGTCGATCATCTTGATCGATATTCTTGGCGATGACTAAACAGCTTTTTACATGCGCAGGTTCAAGACCTGACGCTGCTGCACTTTCTACAAACTCATATCGTCTGTGTGCATTGCCATCCTTAAATAAAACATAAGCAAGCGCATATTCCGAAGCCTCAGGAGGAACATAAATTATCGCATTTTTATGCCCCTCCTTTTGCCATGTTCTATTAACACCTTTTTTAAGCATCTCAACAGCAGAAGCTAATTTCAATTGATCATTAGGTGAAAACATATTCAACAGAACACCAATCTCAGTCCATTGAGGAGTAGATCGCTCTTCAAGCTTACGAAAAATATCATTAAACAGTCCTGTAGGCCGGAATAAGTCGGTTTGAGCGACAGCGAGAACTGGTGTTTCCGGCGAACACCACCCTGATTCGCCGGAAACACCACCTCGCGCTACGCGCTCGGATGGCCTTATTCCGGCCTACGCATGAAGCCCTTTGACGACGTGGGCGCCGGCACAAAAGAAATTCGTACCGCGATGCCGCCGGTATTTATCGCGTGATGTATGTCGCCAAGTTTGAGGAGGCCATTTATGTTTTGCATTGCTTCCAGAAGAAAACCGAAGCGACAACGAAACAAGATAAAACTATTGCAGAAGCCCGTTACCGCGCCGTTGTAAGCAAAAGAAAAGAGGATAAACATGGCTATCGATACTGAAATTCGCCACATCACCAAACCGGGCGCTAATTTGTTTTTGGAACTTGGCTTCGATGCAACCGAAGCGGCCCGTTTTCAGGCTGAATCGCAGCAGCGCATCAGCGACACCAAGGCGCTCAAAGAACAGCTCATGGATGAATTGTCGAATTGGATTGCCGATAATCATCTGAAGCAGGCAGAGGCCGCCGAGATATTGATGGTTTCCCGTCCGCGCGTCTCCGACTTGGTGAATAAAAAAACCAGCAAATTTACTATCGATACCTTGGTGGATATGCTGAGCCGGGTCGGCAAATCGGTTCGGCTTGCGGTTGGCTAGCCAGTGTTTTGTCCTCGCTCTTACGGGCTACACTGATCGTTATTCACAAGTGTCTGAGAGGCACCGTCATCCCGGCAGGGATTGCCGGGATCCAGAAGCCATGGATGGCAATGCCGAAGCTGGCAACATACTTTGCTACGCGGAATTGCTGAGTTAAATCGAACATTCACATCCTTGTGATCTGGTTTCCGGCAATCCCTGCCGGAATGACGTGCTTTTAAAGACTTGTGCATAAAGAAGAGCACAGCCACTGCTCCATTTCAGCCCAATAGGTCGGACAACAGCTTTTCGTCGCCCGACATTTGAAGCGTGTATATATCGGGCATAAACAACTTCCCCAGCCGTTATTAAATAACAAAAGTCTTAATCCCCCGAGCCGGTATTGAGGCTTTAGCCTGTAATTCCTGGCTCTTTAACACGAAATCAATCGCCTGCTCGGTGCGATTCAAAACCACTACGGCCATGCTCCCATCAACATTCAAAAATGCTGTGGCCTCAAGGCTATCCAAGGTTTTGGCGCAGGCCACCCGGCGCGCTCCAGGCCGAATGAAACGGGAGAAATGTCCAATGTAGTAATAAGAGCTTTGATAAAGTATTTCTCCGGCTTGGGTGTCGGCAATAATCGGTGCGCTACAAAAATTGTTGACATGGTTGGGGCCGCCCGTTTCATCCAGAACCATGTTCCAGTCCACCCAAGCCTCGGTCCAGCGGTTAAGATCGTTGATGATCGAATGAGCATAACGCTCTCCGGTATCCCACGAACCCAGATGCGGCCCGCATTCCTGACAACCCTCGGTGAAAATAAGGTGTTTGTCGGGATAGGCGTCATGAGTCAGCTGCACGTTGTCGAAGTGATCCCCGCAATACCAATGAAAACCGACGCCCCAGACATAGTGCGCGGCCTTTGGATCGTCCAGCACGGCCTTGGCCCGCTCAAACAGCCGGTCGCGATTGTGATCCCAGACAATCACTTTAACGTTGCCAAGCCCAGCGTCATGGAGAGCCGGCCCCAGGTGATCCCTGACAAAATCCCGCTCCTCTTCGCCGGTGTAAATACACGAATCCCAGGTTTGCGTGGCTTCCGGCTCGTTTTGCACGGTCAGTCCCCACATCGGTATGCCCTCCTGCCCGTATTCCTGAATGTAACGGACGTAGTAATCCGCCCAGGCTTGGCGATATTCCGGCTTGAGCTTGCCGCCGTTGTTCATCATGCCGTTGGTCTTCATCCAGGCCGGCGGACTCCACGGCGAAGCGAACAGCTTTAACGTGCCGCCGGATAAATCGATGGCCTCGCGAATCATCGGAATCAGGGCTTGCCGGTCGTGCTCGATGCTGAAATGCTTAAGTTCTACATCGTCGTCCACTTCCGTATAGGCATAATTTCCAAGCGAGAAATCGCAGCTGTTGATGTGGGTTCGGCATAAGCTATAGGCATTGCCGGTATCCGGAGAGAAATAGGCTTCTAAAATTTCTTGCCGCAAGTGGGCTGGCATTTTGTCCAAAGTTACCGCGGCCGCTTCGGTGAAAGCGCCGCCGAAGCCCTGAATTTCTTGGAACTTAACGGTCGTGTCTATGAACACGGCGGGTCCCGAAGAATCCGTGGCAGGCTCGAACGCTATCGGTTCGAGTTCCGACAGCCTATACGCGGTGTCATGAGCGGTGCAAAATTGCCTTACCGGACGCTGTTTTGTCATGTTGCTGGCTCCATTTTTTGAGTGTTGCTAAATAACTCGATGCGCTTCACTGCGTTCAGCACATCCTACATATTGTCTATATTCCAATTAAGTTCTGTAACAATTCGGCTGAAACCGGCATCCAACGGCGCTTGAATTTCCAGCCGTTGCCCAGTGACGGGATGCGGAAAACCGAACCGGGTCGAAGCCAGCAGCAGTTGCCGGCAGTTTAATTGTTGCCGGAAAAAATCGTTGTGCTTGCCGTCCCCATGCGTGGTGTCGCCGACAATCGGATGAAAAATATGTTTTAAATGCCGGCGCAATTGATGCTTGCGGCCCGTTTTCGGCGAAAGCTGCAATAACGAATAACGGCTGGTCGGGTAGCGTCCGACCGCAAACGGCAGTTCCACGGCGGCAAGACGCCGATAATGGGTAATCGCGGCTTGGGCGGCTTTATCCTGTTGCGCCAGGCGGTCGGTCATTTTATCCAGTTGCTCTTGCAACGGGTAATCGATAATCGCCTGCTCGGCAGTGTAACCGCGCACGACGGCCAGATAGGTTTTTTCCACGCTATCGGCCATGAAGATGGTCATCATTTTTCGGGCAATTTCCGGATTTAACCCAAACACCAAGACGCCGGCGGTGGGCTTGTCCAGGCGATGCAGCGGGAATACCCGTCGTCCCAGTTGATCGCGTAACAGCTGCACGGCAAAACGGGTTTCATGGCGGTCGATTTCCGACCGGTGCACTAATAAGCCGGCCGGTTTGTTGATGGCTACCAGGAACTCATCTTGGTACAAAATGGGTAGTTCCGAGTCGGATTCGGTTGGGGAAAGGTTTTGTATTAAATCGGGAAAATTCAAATCAATCACTTGCGATAATGGGTAATTTTTAGGCTGGCTCCCAAGCTAGGCGTAGGCCGGAATAAGCGGGTTCGAGCGATAGCGTTCCGGCAATCGGAGCGCCGGAAACGCCCGCCCTTGCTGTCGCCGGCGGGCTTATTCCGGCCTACATTGGAGAGCTACGCCGAGCAAACCATCTACCTCAACACTCCCGCCGGCGAAGAATAACTATCCAACACCTGCACATAGTTAGCACGCTCATAAGCGCTAGGATCGATCGCATGTTGCTGACTGACGCTGCCTTTCAATTGGTTGACCGACTCGTATTCATGTTCGGCCAGCCATTGTTCCATTTCGGTCAGTATTTCGGCTAAACGGCCTGTGCCGTGCTTCAGCAATACGCTGCAAAGATGCACGACGTCGGCTCCGGCCAACAGCGCTTTGATGACGTCCGGCGTCTGGTGGAAACCGCCGGTTACGGCCAACGATAATTTAGTCCGGCCATACAGCAACGCGGTCCAGCGTATGCGCATCAATGCTTCGGCCGATGACGACAGTTCCAGCTTCGGCACGACTTCCAGCGTTTCCAGGTCGATGTCGGGCTGGTAAAAACGGTTGAACAGCGCGATGCCGTTGGCTCCGGCGGCTTCCAGGCGTTTGGCGAAATGAATCGGCGAGCTGAACTGCGACGACAGTTTCATCACAATCGGCACGCTGACCTGCTCCTTCAATTCCTGCAAAATGTCCAGGTAACGGTTTTCGACGTCCTCGCCGCTTTCGTCGGCGTTCGCGGCCAGATGGTAGATGTTCAGTTCCAGTGCGTCGGCGCCGGCCTGTTGCAATTGCTTGCCGTATTCGACCCAGCCGCTCAGCGATGTGCCGTTCAAGCTGGCGATGACCGGAATCGACAACGCCGATTTCAGTTGCTGCAAATGCTCCAGGTATTGCTCCTGGTAGGTCTGGAAATTGCCCGGCACCGGATGGAACGAATCCGCCTCGCCGTGGCCTATCGCCTGGTTGTAGAAAAACCGGTCCATCTGCTGCGTTTCGGCTTCGATTTTTTCCTCGAACAGCGAATACATCACCAGCGCCGATGCGCCGGCGTCTTCCAATTGACGCGCCGTATCCAGGTCCTTGCTCAACGGCGACGCCGACGGCACCAACGGGTTAGCCAGTTTCAAGCCTAAGTATTCAGTCGTTAAATCAACCATTGTCGGTCTCCTTGGCAGTTTCGCTTTTGAGTTGGGCTTTTACCGCTGAAACGCTGGTCGATTCGCTCCAGTCCAGTTCAGACAGTTGTTTGTAATAACGGTAGCGGTTTTGCACGTCCTGTTGCGCCTGTTCCAGGAAGCGCTCGGCATCTTCGGGATGGGTTTGCCAAAGCATGCTGAACCGGGTTTCGGTTTTGACGAAATCGCGGTAAGGAATCGACGGTTCAGGAGAATCCAGGTGCATCGGGTTCTTGCCTTGTTTGATTTTGTCGGGATCGAACCGGAACAACGGCCAATGCCCGCTTTTTACCGCCAGGTTTTGCTGACGATGGTTGTTCGACATATCGACGCCATGCGCGATGCACGGTGCATAAGCGATGATGATCGACGGGCCGTCATGGGCTTCGGCTTCCAAAAACGCATTCAGGGTTTGCGTGTCTTTGCCGGCGTAAGCGACATGGGCGACGTAGACATTGTTGTAATCCATCGCCAACAACGCCAAATCTTTTTTCGCCGTGGCTTTGCCGCCGGCGGAGAATTTAGCCACCGCGCCCAACGGTGTCGATTTCGAGGTTTGCCCGCCGGTGTTGGAATAAACTTCGGTGTCCAGAACCAGGATGTTGACGTTTCGCCCGCTGGCCAGGACGTGGTCCAGGCCGCCGTAACCGATGTCGTAAGCCCAGCCGTCGCCGCCGATGATCCAGACACTTTTTTTGCACAGGTTGTCGGCTAACTGGAGCAATGTTTGGGCGGATCGATCGGTCAAGGATTGCAACTGTTGTTTCAATGCGGCAACCCGCTCGCGCTGCTCGTAAATCCCGGCTTCATCGGATTGGTCGGCGTTCAGTATCGCATCGGCCAGCTCGCCGCCGATTTGCTCGCGCAACGCCACCAGCAGTTCCTTGGCGTATTCGGTTTGCTTATCCAGCGAAATCCGCATCCCCAGGCCAAATTCGGCGTTGTCCTCGAACAACGAATTGCTCCACGCAGGCCCGCGGCCTTCAGCATTTTTAGTCCACGGCGTGGTCGGCAAGTTACCGCCATAAATCGACGAACATCCGGTCGCATTGGCAACCACCATCCGGTCGCCGAACAACTGCGACGCCAGTTTGATATACGGCGTTTCGCCGCAACCCACGCATGCACCGGAAAACTCGAACAACGGCTGCAATACCATCGAGCCTTTGATAGTGTTGGTTTTTAGAAGCTTGCGGTCGTATTCGGGGATAGCCAAAAAGAAATCCCAATTGTCGCGCTCGGCTTCGCGTAGCGGCGGTTGCGGCTGCATGTTGACGGCTTTGCGGCTGGCGTTGGCTTTATCGCGGATCGGGCAAATATCGACACACAGCGTACAGCCGGTGCAATCTTCCGGCGCGACCTGGTAGGTGATAGCCAAACCGGGCGGGAAATCCTTGCCCAACATGGCCGCATGCTTGAACGTAGGCGGCGCGTTGTCCAGCACATCGGTCGAGTAAATTTTGCTGCGAATGACCGAATGCGGACAAACCATCACGCACTTGCCGCATTGGGTGCATAAATCGGTTTCCCAGACCGGAATTTCCAGCGCCAGGTTGCGTTTTTCATAAGCTGCCGTGCCGGTCGGGAACGTGCCGTCAATCGGCATTGCGCTGACCGGCAACGCGTCGCCCCGGCCTGCGATGATTTCGCCGGTGACTCGCCTGATAAAGTCGGGCGCGGCGTCGCCTATGCGGGATTGAATATCGAATTGACTGCTGACCGCCGTCGGCAGCGGCACTTGATGCAGGCTCGCCAGCGTTTCGTCGATGGCTTTGAAGTTCAGCTCGACGATGCGCTGGCCTTTTTTGCCGTAAGTTTTTTCGACCGCGTGCTTGATGTCGGCTATTGCTTGCTCCTGCGGCAACACGCCGGAAATTGCAAAAAAGCAGGTCTGCATGATGGTGTTGATGCGCTTGCCCATGCCGCTTTTTTCAGCAACCGCATAACCGTCGATCACATAGAAGCGGATTTTTTTATCTATCATTTGCCTCTGCATTTTCGCCGGCAACGAATGCCAAACTTTGTCGGCCGGTTCCTGTGAGTTCAACAGGAACACCGCGTTGTCCGCCGCGTTATCGAGCATGTCGTAACGTTCCAGGAAAATCGTCTGATGGCAGCCGATGAAGTTGGCATCGTTTTCGCCGATCAGGTAACTGGAACGTATCGGCTTGGGGCCGAAGCGCAAATGCGAGACGGTAATCGCGCCGGACTTTTTCGAGTCGTAAACGAAATAACCCTGGGCGTGCAAATCGGTCTCTTCGCCGATGATTTTGATGGTGTTCTTGTTCGCGCTGACCGTGCCGTCGCTACCCAAGCCGTAAAACATGGCCTGGAAGGTATCGGCATGGGCGTCGGTGCGGTAAGCCGCATCCCAATCCAGGCTGGTGTGGGTAACGTCGTCGTGGATGCCTATGGTGAAATGGTTTTTCGGCTGCGGCTGTTTCAATTCGTCGAACACGGCCTTGATCATGCCGGGCGTGAATTCCTTGGAAGACAGGCCGTAACGGCCACCGACCACTTTCGGCAGTGACGTAAATTTAGGCGAGTCGCCGGTAAAGTCCTGGGCCAGCGCGCCAAGCACGTCTTTATACAGCGGTTCGCCATCCGAACCCGGCTCTTTGGTCCGGTCCAGCACGGCGATTTTACGGCAGGTCGCCGGAAGCGCAGCTAACAGAGCGGCGGCGTCGAAAGGCCGGTATAGGCGCACTTTCAGCAAGCCGACCGATTCGCCTTGACGGTTAAGATAATCGAGCGTTTCAGCTACCGCCTCCGCGCCCGATCCCATCATTACAACAACGCGCTCGGCATCCGCCGCACCCAGGTATTCGAACAAGCGGTAACTGCGGCCGGTCAGCTTGGCGAACCGGTCCATCGCAGCCTGTACGATGCCCGGCATCGCCGCGTAATAAGCGTTGACCGTTTCCCGAGCCTGGAAATAGACGTCGGGATTTTGCGCCGTGCCGCGCAGCACCGGGTTATCCGGCGACAACGCCCGGCTGCGGTGCGCTGCAACCCATTCTTCGTTAATCATTGCGCGCATGATGTCGTCGTCCAGCGTCACGATCTTGGCGACTTCATGCGAAGTCCTGAAACCGTCGAAAAAGTGCATCAACGGAATGCGTCCTTCCAGCGCCGCAGCATGGGCAATCAGCGCAAAGTCCATGACTTCCTGCGGCGAATTGGAACACAGCATGCCGAAACCGGTCATCCGCGCCGACATCACGTCACTGTGGTCGCCGAAAATCGACAAGCCTTGGCAAGCCAGCGAGCGGGCGGCGATATGGAACACGGCTGGCGATAATTCGCCGGCGATTTTGTACATATTGGGCAGCATCAGCAGCAAGCCCTGGGACGCGGTAAACGTGGTCGCCATTGATCCGGCCTGCAATGCGCCGTGGATGGCTCCGGCCGCGCCGGCCTCGCTTTGCATTTCGGTAACTTGGGGTACTGTGCCCCATAAATTGACTTGTCCGCGCGACGACCATTCGTCGGCCCATTCGCCCATGTTCGAGGACGGCGTTATCGGATAGATTGCGATGACTTCGTTGAGTTTATGAGCTACCGTAGCGGCAGCTTGGTTTCCATCAATTGTAAGTGTTTGCTGATTTTGCATTAGACAGCTCCCGTGATGAACAAAAAAAGCGTCACCGCCGTGCTTCGCGATTACGCATTAACACGGAGTATAAAATAGCGGGATTGAAACAGCCACTGATTTACCGCATGGGTATGAGGGGAGTTGTTTGTTGGCGTGGATGCCATTGACGAGTATCAAGAGACTCCGGATAGGCAGACCTTCCAGGTTTTAAAAACCTGGAAGGTCTAACCGCCAATCGGAATGCTGGAAACGCTACGCTTATCCGGCCCACATCTGATGGACATCATTCAGAATATGAGAACACAAAAACGCTTAAGGAACTTTATACACGAAGTTTTATTTCTTCGTGTTCTTCGTGTCTTCGTGGTGATAATTGCTTTTAACCGAATTTACCTGTTATTAATAATAAGTCACTGAGCCTCCGCCAAATACCGGCTGAATTCATCAACCAACTGAGGCAACACGCTTATCATCCGGTGATCGGTATCGTATAGATTTAAACGCACTCGATATTTTTGACAAAATTTCCACGCGTTTTCCGGCGGCACAATATCATCCTGCCAGCCATGGAAAACCCGAACATCCTCAGCCGCCGGTTTAAATTCCGTTTGCCGGTAGCCCGGCAAGTAAAACGCAGGCGCCAACAGGAAAAGCGCCTTGGGCTTGATCGATTCAGATGCCACGGTTGCCACATAAGCACCCATGCTGGAACCGATTAAGATGATTTCACCGTAGCCGGACAAATCCATCGCCAGCAGTTGTTCGGCCCGTTTATCGGGGTCGTCTTGTTCCCGGTAATCCGGGCTCTCAAATAGATAGCCGTAGCGCTTGGCGACGTCGGCGAATCCGGCGGTTTTTTCGCCCCAAGGCACGCTGTCTTTGCCGTGATTATAAATAACCAGTTTTTTCATATAGATAACCTCGCGTGTTGATGAGTTGTTCGCGAATGGTATTACAATCTGGCATTCTCATTAAGAAAATCGATCTCCCATGCAAACCGAAACGACATTTAAACCCGCTTGGTGGTTGAGCAATAGCCATTTGCAGACTATTTACCCGGCTTTATTAAGAAGAACGGCCAATCCGTCCGCTTATCGCCGCGAAAGATTGATCACTCCCGATCATGATTTTATCGATGTCGATTATTGCGGAACCGGCAACCAGCCGTTGGTTATCCTGATTCACGGTTTAACCGGCAGTTCGCAATCGGGCTATATCAAAGGCTTGCAAAGCGTCTTACTGAAACAAGGCTTTCGCAGTGCCGCGATTAATTTCCGCGGCTGTAGCGGATCGTCCAATAACAAGGCGCGCAGTTATCATTCAGGCGAAACCGAGGACATTGATTTTCTCTATCGAACCCTGCGCCAGCGCGAACCGGAGACGCCTTTAGGGGCCGTGGGCTTTTCATTAGGCGGCAACGTGCTGTTAAAGTGGCTGGGCGAACAAGGCGACCGCTTAGCACTGTTTGCCGCAGTCGCGGTTTCCGTGCCTTTAGTCTTGGGGATATGTGCGACAAAACTGGATAAGGGTTTTGCCAGGCTCTATCGCTTCAAGCTGCTGAACGAATTAAAAGACTATATGCACACCAAGCTGCAACATTTGGAAAGCAGCGGTCAGGCTCAGGAAGCGATGAAGGTCAGGGCGTTGGGCGATTTATCGGCCATCAATTCGTTTTGGCAATATGACGATCGTGTCGTAGCCAAATTGCATGGTTTTAACGATGTGCATGACTATTACCGGCGCTCCAGCTCCAGGCAATATCTCAAATCTATCTCGGTGCCCACGCTATTGATTCAGGCCATCGACGATCCGTTTATGACCAAAGAAGTCCTGCCCGGCCCGGATGAAATATCGCCGCAGGTGCGGTTGGAGTTTACCCGGCATGGCGGTCATGTCGGCTTTATCTCAGGCTCGGTCCCTTTCAGGCCGAAGTATTGGCTTGAACAACGGATACCGGAATTTTTACGGCATTACCGATCCGAGGCCGGCAATCGATGAACATAGGAACCTGAACCGGCAGCGCTTCAAAGACAAGATAATAGGTAACTATTCAGCTTATTCTCAATAGAACACGGATTTAAAATCGCAAAACAAACCAGGTTACGACTAAAAATCTGTGTAAATCCGTTTAATCCGTGTCATCCGTGTTCCATTTTTCTATGTACTGAATAGTTGCTTGAAACCTGTCGAGGTGGTTATGGCGCTGCCAATTCGATAAAATAAAAAATTGCTGCGAAAAAATATAAAGGTAATTTTTTAGCGCGATTTTTCTAACAATAAAAACTTACGGAATAATTATGTGTTTTAGTGCTGATATGTCTCTTGGCCTGGGCCTGGCTGGACTGGCTGCATCTACTGTTACTTTTCTTGATAAAAGCGAGCCGCTATGGGTTCGGGTAGCAAGGTTTTACGCGATTTTTCATTTTTCCTTGATGGAGTTTATTCAATATTTCGCCTATCCGGTTGCGGATCAGTGCGGTTATGGAACGAATCAATTGTTGAGCGAGCTGTCGGTCTACCATATCAGCTTGCAAGCGTTGGCGATTATGCCGGCCTTGGCTACTTACTCGTCCGATAAAACTGCATTGAAAAAAGCCACGATCACCGGCGTCATCCTGAGTTCGTCATTCCTGGTTTTCAACTTTCTGCCCAAAGAATGGCAGCTGTTCGAAATTGCGCCGAATTTTATCGGCAATATGATCTCGTGCTTGTTTATGGGCAAATACCATATCGGCTACCACATCGCCAGCGCCTTTGGCTTGCTGGTTACTTGGGGTTCGTTCTTTGGGCTGGCGCTCAGCGGTTTTGTCTGGAAGGATAACCGGCGCATCGCTTCGTATCATTTCGGCATGGCCATCATGACGCTGTTTATGCCCCAGTGGCTATTTGGCGTGTCAACCGGCGAAGCGGCGGCGATGTATTGTTTTTATTCGATACCGATCACGGTCAGCTTTATGCCGCAATTTAAAAGATTTTTCACTGCGCCAACCCTATCGGGACAGCGCGAGTTTGCCTGATAAGCTTGATTAAGTAGTTTTTATTCACCACGAAAACACGAAGAGCACGAAGAGCACGAAGTTTTATGTTTTCTTCGTGTCTTCGTGGTGAATATGCTTTTTTCATTTTGTTAAAGAATTCCGGGTTAAATATGCTCGCCCCGCTTTTTAACCCCCTTCACCCCATAAAAGCCGATCACCAGCAACAATAGCCCGGCGACCATCACCAGCATTTTAGTCACCGGAACCCCTACCAAAAATACAAAGTCCCGATGCTGTTGATCGCCAAAAGCGTCCTGCAAGGTAATAGTCAGCCTATAAATACCGCGCTCCGGGATAGTTTCCGAAATTGAAGCAAGTCCGCTCGCCAAAGCTTGTCCAGGCTGTTGTTTAATCACGGTAAAAGCTTGGGCCGGGTTTAGCCATGACGTCAATGCCGCCAACTCCAGCATGACTTGGGTTTTTTCCTGGGTTTCCGCCAACGGTTCCACCGCCAACACGATTTGTCCAAGCTCGGGAAAAAAATGGCAGAAATGCTTGCCTTCCAGCTCCGGCTGAAACTGGTAGCCGCTTATGCGCAATCGGGCATCGCCCACAGTTAGAAAACAGCTATTGTTGTGATCGACTCCGTTATGAGCAAATACCGCTTGATTAAACATTAAGCCAAAAAACGCGACGATCAAAAGGCGCGCACGGCACGCCCTGCTCGCCTGGGTTATCAAATTTTTCAAAATACTTTCCGCCGATTCAAAAACGCTAGTGTATCAATTTATGGCCCGGCTTACGGCTATGTCACCAAAATTTAATCGGGCCGGCAGGCTGACAATGTTAGAATTTTGCGCTACAAAAACATATTTTATTTTCCTTATTTCTGGAGCATCAATGGGCCCTCATTATCTGAACCGATTTTTCACCCCTAAATCCGTTGCTATCGTTGGTGCATCCGAACGCGAGGAAAGCGTAGGCTACCGGCTGCTGCTTAATATGCAGGAGGCCGGCTTTAAGGGCGGGCTTTATCCGGTCAACCATAAACGCGAAACACTGTTAGGTTTAAAAGCTTATCCCGACCTCTATGCCGTGCCCGAGGATCTCGACCTGGTGGTAATCGCCACGCCGGCGCCCAGCGTTCCTGATGTGGTGCGCCAATGCGGCGACAAAGGCGTTACCGCAATCATTATTATCAGCGCGGGCTTTGGCGAATTGGGCGCTGAAGGTAAACGCCTGCAACAGGAAGTCCTGGACATCGCTCATCGTTACAGTATCCGCATCATCGGTCCGAACTGTCTCGGCGTTGCCCGTCCCAGCGGATGTCTTAACGCAACTTTCGGCGACGGCACGATTAAGGACGGCAGTCTGGCGCTGCTATCCCAATCCGGCGCGGTATGTACGGCGATTCTGGATTGGGCCAAGGCCCAGGACATCGGTTTTTCAACGGTGGTATCGATGGGCGGCGCGGCGGATATTGATTTCGGCGAGGTGCTGGATTATCTGGCGACCGACAGCAAAACCACCGGTATTTTGATGTACGTCGAAGGCATACGCGACGCCCGCCGGTTTTTGAGCGGCCTTAAAGCGGCGGCGCGGTTAAAACCGGTGATTTTAATTAAATCCGGCCGTCATGAAGCGGGCTGCAAGGCGGCAATGTCGCATACCGGCGCGATGGTCGGCGGCGACAATGTATTCGATGCGGCGATTGCCCGAGCCGGCGTGGTCAGGGTTTACAGTATTAATGAGCTGTTTTCAGCGGCCCGCGTCCTGGCCAACAATTATGCGGTCAAGAAAGACCGTCTGGCGATTATCACCAATGCCGGCGGCCCCGGCGTGATGAGCACCGACCGCGCCGAAGATGTCGGCGTGCAAATGGCGGAACTGAGTCCGGCCAGTATCGCCGCGCTGGACGAGGTTTTACCGGTGCATTGGTCCCATGCCAATCCGGTCGATATTCTGGGCGATGCAACCTCCGAGCGTTACCAGAAAGCATTGGAAATCTGCCTTAAAGATAAAAATATCGACGGCATCTTGGTCATTTTGACGCCTCAAGCGATGACCAATCCGACCCAGGTCGCCGAATGCATTATCGAGGGTGCAAAAATCAGCAAAAAACCGGTATTGACGTCATGGACAGGCGGCGCCAAGGTGCAACAAGGCCGGGATCTTTTCGACAACAGCAAAGTCGCGCATTTTAGTACGCCGGAGATTGCTGTCGATGCGTTTTCGTTCCTGGCCAGCTATACCCAGAACCAAATCCTGCTGAAACAAATTCCTTCGCCTACCGATGAATTGGCGGCGCCCGATGTTGACGGCGCCCGCCTGATTGTCGAACGCGTGCTGTCGGAAGGCCGCCAAGTGTTGACCGCGCAGGAATCCAAAGCCATCCTGGCCGCGTTCCATATTCCGGTTAACCATACGATCAAGGTATCCAACGCCAAAGACGCGATGATTGCCGCGGAAACGCTACGCTTTCCGGTGGTATTAAAAATCAATATGCCCGAATTCAGCCATAAATCCGATATTGGCGGGGTGCGGCTTAACATCAACAGCGTTCAGGAAATCTCGCACAACTTTCTGGAAATGGAAGCCGCGATTAAACAAAAATACCCTGAAATTACCGAAGTCGGCATGACCGTTGAACCGATGTTCCGTTCCGCCAGCGGCCGTGAATTGATGATCGGCGTGGTCAGGGACCCGGTATTCGGCCCTGCAATCAGCGTCGGGCTGGGCGGCACGATGGTGGAAATTTTGCAGGACAACGCAGTCGCGCTGCCGCCGCTGAACGCTTATATGGTTGAGCAAATGATTGCCAAAACCAAGGCGGCAAAATACCTGGAAGCGTTCCGTCAATTACCGCCCGCCAATAAACAAGCGCTGGTGGATGTACTGCTGAATGTATCGGCCATGGTCAGCGAGCTGCCGGAAATTTTAGAACTGGATATTAATCCGTTGATTGTCGATGAGCACGGCGTGATAGCGGTTGACGCCCGCATTAAGGCGCAAACATCGCATCAGCTCAGCCCTTATGCGCACATGGCGATTCATCCTTATCCGCATGAACTGATCCAGCATCATCAGTTAGCTAGCGGCGCCAATGTTACGATCAGGCCTATTCGCCCTGAAGATGCGAGCATGGAGAAAGATTTTGTCCACCGTTTATCCGAACGCACTAAATATTTCCGGTTTATGCAGTCGTTGCAGGAATTAACGCCGGAGATGGTGGTTCGCTTCACCCAGATCGATTACGACCGCGAAATGGCTTTTGTCGCGGTAACCGACGATAAAAACATGCCGAATGAATTGGGCGTAGGCCGCTATATGGTCAACCCGGACGGCCATTCGGTGGAATTTGCGCTGGTCGTTGCCGACGACTGCCAACAGTTGGGCATAGGCACCCGGCTGATGAAAACCTTGTTGCAAACCGCCAAAGCCAAGGGCATGTCGTTCTTTGAAGGCGAGGTGTTGGCTATTAACAAGCCGATGTTGTCGCTGGTAAGCAAGCTGGGTTTCAGCATTGAAACTATTGCCGATGATAATGAAGTGGTGCGGGTTGTTAAGGATTTGAGGCTGTAATTCAAATGGCAAATTCAATTGAATCCATAGAGGAAAGCAGAAAAATGAAAATTTTAATCGCTGCGCTAACAGCATCGTTGTTGATAAGCAGCCAAGCTATCGCGGCGGACCGGGTTGTTAAATGCCAGGTAAACACCTATAAGGGTTCATGCTTATTTTCGCCGGATACTCCAAAAGGGTCATTCTCGCTAACAAATCCGGATAAGAATAAACCGCTAATCGATAATATCGGCGTGGTCAATGTAACGATTGTTGAACCGGGAGTTGCCGAAGTCAGCGGTTTAACCACGGAAGGAAGTAACTCACGTTGGGGAGAGGCTAAAAGATCTTCAAAAGAAAAGGCCTGTTGGGAAGGAGAAGACTTTAAGGTTTGTGCTTGGTAATTTGATGGATTTAACATTAAACAAAATGGCGTGGTTTGTTTAAAGATCATTAGTTAAAGCTCATCGCTCATCGCGATATTAGACCTTCCAGGTTTTCAAAACCTGGAAGGTCTGCCTGCCTACCGGCCTGTTTCCCGCCTAACGCGAGTTCCGGGATACGTGGGTAACACGAAGTCTCACCTCCCTGTGCTTAGGTTCCGGCATCCCTGCTGGAGCGACTGTATCTCAACAATACGCGTGCATAACCCGGTGGCCTGTCTCAGGCATGCTTGCCTCCCGCGGAAATCGACAACCGGTGTTTTTCGCGCTTTTCGTGGACAGTACGCAACATCAGTTATTAAGATAGGCGAATCACCTTTAATTATCCGGTAGTCATGCGATTTTTTATTAAATCAAATCCTTTTTTCAGGTTGCTATCCTTTCGCCTCCTAATCGTTCTCGCCTACCAAATAATGGCGATTGTGGTAGGCTGGCACATCTACGAACTAACACATGACACACTGGCGCTGGGCTTGATCGGACTGGCCGAGGTCATCCCCTACTTCTGTTGTGCGCTGTTCGCAGGCTATGCGGTAGATCACTATTCTCGTCGTCTGTTCGGTGTGCTTGCCAACCTGATGCTATTTTTCACCGCACTGACACTGGCAGCAGTGTCGGCCGGATGGATAGGCGGTAATCCTGCATTGTGGATCTACGGCTCCATCGCTCTTACCGGAGTGGCGCGCGCGTTTATCGGTCCATCCTATAGCGCCATGTTCGCCTTGATATTATCACGCGATCAATATGCCCGAGCTTCGGGAATCGGCAGCGCAGTGTTCCAGCTCGGGCTCGTGGCCGGCCCTGCGTTAGGCGGCATCCTGGTCGGCTGGGCGGGCAAGACCACGGCTTATGGCTTTGCCGCCGGCCTGTGCCTGATTGCGGCATTGGCGCTGTTGTCATTACGCATCAAAGAGCCTCCCCCAGCGCCAAGCGCGCCGATCTTCACCAGCATCGCCGAAGGACTACGCTTCGTATTCAGCAACCAGATCATCTTGGGCGCTCAGTCGCTGGATATGTTTGCCGTGCTGTTCGGGGGCGCGGTTTCGATGCTGCCCGCGTTCATTCACGACATTTTTCATTACGGTCCCGAAGGACTTGGTATTCTGCGTGCGGCCCCGGCAATCGGCGCGGTGATGATCGGGCTATTCCTCGCCCGCTATCCGATCAACCTGCATGCCGGACGCTGGCTGTTGGCTGCCGTAGCGGGATTCGGCCTCTGTATGATAGGCTTTGCCCTATCGAAAAACTTCTGGGTGGCCGGGCTGATATTGATACTCTCCGGTGCTTTCGATGGGCTATCGGTGGTCATGCGCACGACCATCCTGCAATTGGCGACGCCCGATGCCATGCGCGGCCGGGTTTCCGCAATCAACGGCATTTTTATCGGCTCATCCAATGAGCTGGGCGCTTTTGAATCGGGCATTGCGGCACGTTTGATGGGATTGGTGCCATCGGTAATTTTCGGTGGGATAATGACGCTGACCGTGGTTGCAGCGACCGCAAAACTGGCGCCGAAACTGCGCCGGCTGGAGCTTCAACAGCTACAGTGATCTTGTTAATGACATTTTGAACAAATAGCGGAGGTAAGGCACTCCCCCTACGGCCACAATCAATATGAGGCATACAATGACAACTAAAGAAGATTTAAAACAAGAAATCGAGAAATTGGACGGCAGTTGTTTAGACTTAGTACTTCGCCTGTTACAACAATTCCCCCATCAACAACCATCAAAACCTGATCCATTAAACTGTTCACGCCCAATTAATTACACAGACGCCGAAACCAGTGACGGTCTAGCGTTCACAGACATTGAAGATGCCGCAACTTTCGGAAAGCAATTAAGAACATCCGCTTGGCAAAGAAATCGCCATGTCTGATTATTTGCTCTGTGATACTTGCGTTATTATTGACCACATGAACGGACATAGCCCGGAGCTCAACGATTTACTGAATAATGGCGCGATATTGTTTATCAACTCGATTATTGAAATGGAATTATTGCAAGGAGCACGGGACAAAAAAGAACTACAGGTTATCAAGAAAAAACTGCATTCATTCCGCCTGCTTACTATGCAACAGGATATTTTTGATTTGGCAACGCAATATATCTGTGACTACCGTTTATCACACTGCTTGGCTTTACCTGATGCAATTATCGGAGCAACAGCTATTTTTTATCGGACGCCCCTACGTACTTACAATCGAAAGGATTTTAAATTTTTGCCTGAAATTCAGTTAGCTTAGTTCTATGGGACGGAATAAGCCCGTTCCGGCATGAGCGAAAACGGAGTAAAGCCCCTAAAACCGGGGCGCAGTGTAAACCTAGCCTTTCGCCGTGCTCTACGCTATCCACACACTTCGTGATTGATTAATCTTAAAAAACTTCCCACACCCTATCAAACCCAACAACAAAATAACCATTCCTGCTATAACCGGCATATCGCCCCATCTCGCATAAGGCGTCATGCCGCCCATTGGGGTTATCGTTCCGGTCAGCGCGGTTTCCTGAAACAAAGGCGCTTGATTGAGAATATCGCCTGTTGGCGAAACCACCGCCGTCATTCCCGTGTTCGTCGCCCGCAATAAAAAGCGCCCGGTTTCCATCGCCCGCATTCTTGCCATTTGCATATGCTGATGAGGTTCTATCGTATCGCCGAACCAGCCGTCATTGGTCACGTTGACCAGGAAAGCCGCGTCCGGTAAGCCTTGAATACTTAAATCGCCGAATACGTCTTCATAACAGATCAAGGTTACGAACGGATAACCGCCCGCTCTCAACAAAGGCTGGTTTATCGTCCCAGGCGTGAAATTCCCGAGTCTTATATTGATCATGTTCAGCACAAAACCCGATAAGGGCTGTAGCGGCAGGTATTCTCCGAAAGGCAATAAATGGGTTTTACGATACATGCCTTCTTCTTTGCCCAGGGTAATCACGGCATTGAAGATTTTCTTCGATGTAGCGTCCTGTACCGGAACGCTGATAATTAAATCGGTATTATGCAGCTTGGCGTCGTTAGCCAAGGGCGTTAAAAAAGCATCCTGAACTTGATCCATATAAGCGGGAATCGCAGTTTCCGGCCAGATAACGACATTGGAATCCCAATGTTCTTCGGTCATCCTTTTATACTTTAATAGAGTGTTGATTTTATTTTCCGGCCTCCATTTTTGGTCCTGAGCGATGTTGCCTTGAATCATTGAGACGCGAATCGGCTGTCCGATTTCATGCGTCCATGTTTGGTTATGCAACAAGCTGCCGGTTCCCCACAAGGCAATAAGCACTGTTATCAGCCACAAGTTTTTTTTATTTAGGACCTTGGGGTCATGGTTCCCATGCTCTGCGTGGGAACCATAAAAGGAAGCAATGCTTAGAATAATTTCTACGGCAATTGAAGCCGTTAACGCCACGATGAAACCGGTGCCGTAAACGCCCAGTACCGGTATGTATCCGGCCAGGGGCGTTTCCAATTGAGCGTAGGCAATATGTAACCAGGGGAATCCGTTCAGCACCCAATAACCCCGGAAATATTCAACCAATATCCAGATAACCGGCATCGACATAATCCGTTCAGGGCCTTTCATTTTTACCGAAAGGTAACCGGCCAAAGCCGGGAATAATGCCCAGAAAGCAGCGAACAAACCGGTCAGCAAACTCGCCCCCAACACACCGGCTCCGCCGAAATCGTGCATGCTGATGTAAACCCAGCTCACGCCCGAACCGAACGCGCCCAACCCGAACAAATAGCCGCGCAAGGCCGCGCGCTTGGCCGATATGTCCAGCCAACAGGCGAACAAAAACGCCAAGGCTATCAGGGCCGAATAGGAATAATTAAAAGGGGCGAAAGATAAGGTGAGTAAAATACCGGCAACCGGAGCGCAAAAATCCCAATACTTGCTGTTTGAATAATGCATGTTTTAGTAAACGTTTTTGCTAAATAGGCGCTCATTGAAATTAACTGTCATAATACAGGATAGTTTAGCAGGAAGCTCGATCAAGCCTATCCTACAAGCACTTACGGTAAGGAGCACGTTCTGAAAATTGTAAAAGTACCCAGACCCATGCGCATGGTGTGGGGCGCTTTGGTAGCCTATTGGTTATCGGGCGTTATCAATCCGGCTTTCGTTGCGATTGCAGTCCTAATTGTGCTGTTTATCCCGATTCTAGTCATTGATCCTTATTTTCCCAGTCAACCTAAAGAATAAAACACGCCGTTTTTTTCAGTGAGTCCGCTATGAAAATATCACTGTTAATTTTTACCCTGTTGTCCCTGTGTTCGTTTAATGCCGCAGCTGAAAAGCTCTATAAATACCAGGACCAGCAAGGCATATTACACTTTACCGACAAGCCGCCGAAAACCGGGCAAAAACTTGAGGTCGTCAGACAGCTTAAGGCCGCGCCCAAGCAATTAGTCTGGCTCTTGCATTCCGGCGAAGAGCGGCATCCTCAGTATTATATTCGTAACGATTATGCCGGCCCCGTGGAAGTTGAAGTCACTATTACACAACGGGACAATGCCCGGACTACGCAGGAGCTGCCCAGACGGTTTATTATTGGCCCCGGAAAATCGGATACGCTTTTTGGCGCCGGCGGCATTAATGAACGTCAACCATGGCGGCTTTCGCTCCATTACCGCTACATGATCGGCAGCCCTTTAAGCCATTACAGCTCTACGGCAAGCTATTTGCCGCCGATAGCCCCCGATGCAGCCTTTCAAATTTCCCAAGCTTTCGGCGGCAGTTTCAGCCATAACGACGAACAGAACAAATATGCCGTCGATATAGTTATGCCGGTCGGCACGCCGGTGTATGCGGCCAGGTCGGGCATCGTTCTTGAAGCCGAAGACGATTTTTATAAAGGCGGCGCCAATAAAGCATACGGTTCCGAAGCCAATCACATCAGGATCTTGCACGATGACGGCTCTATGGCGGTTTATGCGCACTTGGAGTTGGAAACAGCCCAGGTTCATCCCGGCTTGACGGTGGCAGCCGGGCAATTGATCGGTTATTCGGGCAACACCGGTTTTTCCACCGGCCCGCATTTGCATTTTGCGGTTCAGATTAACAAAGGCATGGAGCTGGTTTCCGTGCCGTTTACCTTTATCAATCAGGCGGGGCAAACCGAGGAACCTGTGGCTCATGCGTGGCTTAGAGGTATTGCTTCATCCCAGTTGAGTAGCGCTGTTGAATGAGGCTTAAAAATACAGGCCTGACATTAGTGAAAAGCAATTTCCGGCCGGCTTTTAATGACCATCACCGCCTCTTGTGCAAACAACGCTTTATATTTTGCGGCGATGGCAGCGACTTTGTCCCGGTTTTCCGGCGTATCGTCACAAACGATTTCCACCACCCGGCTATTTTCTCGCTCAACCGTGCCGCTTGCCCCTTGCCATTGCCCTTTTGCCTCAAACAGCGTTAGGCCTTTAGGAAAACGCGAGCTGATTTCTTGCTGCAAAAATCGATTAAACTCCTGCTCAGTGACCGCGCCGCCGGTGGGTTTATTCATACCGAAATAAAAGCGGTTCAGTTGGTTAGCAGGCGCACAGCCTAAACAAGCTAAGACGGAAAATAGCAATAAGTAGTTTTTCATAGAGATTAACAGCCGCTAGAACACGCTGACCCGGCCGAAACGTTTGGACTTGATTAAATGCAATCGCTTAGCTCAACAATCGCGAAAATATTAGAAGCGCTTTAGCATTTGCAATGAATTGGTCTAGCGAAAAAATCCAACCTATAAATCAACCTAACAGCTTTACTAAGCCACTCTTTTAGCGATTTCGATGTCTTTACGTAATAAGTCATTGACTAACGATTGCAGGCCTTCCTGCGTCGTTAAGTTTTTTTCATTAAGATACTGAATAACATCCTTATCTAAATATATCGGTAATTGAATGTCTTCAACAGGCACATAGAATTTACCTTGTTCGGCATTAGAAAAATCATATTCTTCTTTCATTTTGTAAGCCTCTTCATATAAGTAGCGGTCTCGGTGGTAGCCGTTGCTTTTCTGGCGGAAATAATTCTGACGACGTCATCATATCGAAAGGTATGAACAACTAACAGCATTTGTTCATTCAAGCTTTTGCCCAATAAAAGCCAGCGCTCTTCCGTTTCCGAATGTCCATCGTCCGGTATGCTTAAAGCAAAAGGGTCGGAAAACACATAAGCGGCATCGCAAAAGTTGATACCGTACTTATGAATATCCAGTTGGTTTTTATTTTCGTCCCATGTGAATTTCATTTATGTTCTTCAAGATGGATTGTTTAGTTTCAATAACATTTTCATGCCAAGCCCGAAGGAAGTACATCAAACTCCCTTTTTAAGTTTTAACTATGTTGGAATCTTGATTTTGAAATAATAATCGGGTTCAAGGTATTACTGTAAAAACACAAAAATAAAAGCAATGGAAAAACTCAGATTACCGAAAAATACCGGGTCTCTCAAAAACCTTTTAAAGATTTCGATCAGAATAGCGCCTCCCAAAACATAAACCGGAAGTACGAAAACAGTGGTCAAATGGCCCATGTCTCCAGGTAGATAATAAAATATGAAGGTATTAAGGAAGAACTTGCTCGAAACATTTACGAATATTTCCAGTAACAACGCCTCTATAGAGAGCAGCAAAATAAAAAGATAGTCTTTGTGTTTAATGTTAAGCGAATAAATCTTTTTATGAACAAAATAAAGATGGTAGCCATAGAGCGACCACTGAAAAAACGCAAAAATCGAGGTATCGCCCTGATGTATCGGTGTTACCCGATATATCCAAAGAGGCGCGCCGAAAACTGCTTTACAGAAGCTGTTAATAGCCACCTCGCTAATACATCCGATCAAGGCGAGTGTTCCGGAATACATGTAGACCTCTTTAATTCTTACCTCCGTTAAGCTATTCACCAGGGCAAAGCCTGCTAAGTAAATAACCGCAGCCAGGTACAAGAAAAAGATGATGAGGTTTATATCCATAAGGTAGTTCTCTAAACTGATTTAATTAGGTCTTGCGTCGAAGGAGTGCCGCTCTAACCTCTGGGCGGGGCTTGTTGCAAAGGTGGGGATAGCGTGATTTTTTGAACTTATGCTTTTAACAGCAAAGATTTTATAGATAACTCGCTTATATTCAGCAACTTAATGTCATTAGTAAACAACTCTGCATTTAAATCATGTGCAGTTGCCACAATCAGGGCATCGGGCAATTTAAGCCGATATTGACGACGAAGAGTAATTGCGGATTGTTTAATCGTTTCAGTTAAATCAATAATCGTTACATCGTTTAAGAAAGAGCGAATTTCGGTTTCATCCTCCATTTTGAGTAACGGATAGGATAGTAATTCGATTTCGGTAATCACTGATACGTAAAAATCAGCTTCCGGCAAAGGCTCTGCTAAACGCCCTGCTAAAAAATAGAGCACGGCGTTGGTATCTAAAACGATACTCATGCCCATTCATCTCGTATATTGTTTTGAAACTCCAAAGGGTCTTGGCTCAGGCTGATTTTTCCGGCGTGGCGATTGATTGATTGCCGATTTTGTTGCTCTGTTCGGTCATCAGCACTTTCATCGACTAACACAATAACTTTAACGTGCTTGCCTTCTTGCCAGTGTTGGTAAGAAACAGGTAAGTGAATCAGGCCATTTTCAAGATGCGTTTCGAATTCTATAGCTTGCATGGTTTTCTCTTATGAATATTGTTTCAAGATAGCTTGTTTTCTACTTGGCGTATCATACCAAACAGTCGAACGGAGCATGTTGTTCTGTCAGAAACGTTTGCGTTGGCTAAGCGTAACACTTAACTCAAACATCATGAAAACGTTCAGAACGGGGTTACAAACCCCGTCCCGCCTGTGGGGACGATAAAAAAGTTGACAAGCCACCTCAGAATTTCTTAATATTTGCTTAATTTTTTAAGTAAATATTAACTGAGTTTCTTATGCTAGATACTTTCTCGCAACGCCTTTCTCATGCAATTAACGTAATAAAAGCAAGAACTAGAAAAACTAAACAACAGATTGCAGAAGAAATCGGCATCTCTCCCGCCGCCTTAACTCAGTTGATAAACGGGAAAAGTAAGCAAGCATCAGAATCTACCTTAAATTCGTTAAAACAAAAATATTCGTTAAGTCCTGCCTGGCTAACAGAAGGGAGAGGGGATATTTTTATCGCAACAGACGAATTTGAAAATCTTCGACCTGAAATCATTGCAGAAACAGATAAATATGGAGGTAGATGTATTGTGGCAACAGCTTTAGGATGGGGAAAAATTTTAAACTATTACTATACTGAACGCCGGTTTGATAAAAAACTCACCATGGAATTAGCGAGAAAAATAAATAACTGGCCGGGAGTTTTAAATAATTTGAGAGCACTGCATGGCAGCCCAATTTTCCTTAGAAATTATGATTCATCACATAAAATGATAATGTTTTATTTGGAGGGGACGCCACCCAGAGGTTACATGATCACACAGCTGGCGCAAAATGTCCCTCATGAGTTGATTCAAAACTCAGAAAAACGTGTATTTTTATCATGCCGATGCTTATTTGATGCTAACTGGAAGCAGATAAAACTTGCCGATGAATATGACTATATAGTCGATTTATCACATAGAGAATCTTTAGATATTCTAAGCACACAACCGCCAAAAGATGTTTTGCAAATTAATTGGCAGTGATAAATCTCAAGCGGGACGGGCTCTGCAACTTCACCACCAATGTTCTTTAATGTTCGGGCTAAATAACAAAGCCTGGATGGATCCCAGGGCTTCGTAACTCTGCTCAGCCCGTATTTCGCTACGCTACATACGAGCTACTCGACCAATAAAATCTTCAACCTTGGCTCGCTCAAACGGCCAACCCAGTTCCTTCTTGGTCTCAGGATCATATAAAACCGGAATCCGTATCCCGTATTGCTCCTGCCACTGCTCCTGTTCGGCAATATCGACAGTCTCAACACCATCCGGCACACAGGCATTAACGATAACCTCCGCCTGTTCGCAAAGATGACAGCCGGAGGTGCCGAACAGTATTAAGCCCATATCAATGATGCAAATGCGCCGCCAGCCAACGCTCGGCCACTTCTTCGGCGATGCCTTTACGTCTGGCGTAATCTTGCAGTTGATCCTTGTCTATCTTGCCGACGTTGAAATACTGCGATTCGGGATGGGAGAAATACCAGCCGCTTACCGCCGAAGCCGGATACATTGCATAACTTTCGGTCAGCTCTATGCTGGTATGTTCGGTCGCATTGAGCAATTCGAACAACTTGCCCTTCTCGGTATGATCGGGACACGCAGGATAACCCGGTGCCGGCCGTATGCCTTGATAAGCTTCGTTGATTAACTGCTCGGCCTCATGCGCTTCATCTTCGGCATAGCCCCAATACTCTTTCCTGACCACCTGATGCATATATTCCGCAAACGCTTCGGCCAATCTGTCGGCCAGGGCTTTGAGCATGATCGCGCTGTAATCGTCATTATCCCTTTCAAACTCTTGCAGTTTTTGCTCTATGCCGATGCCGGTCGTGACCGCAAAAGCGCCGATATAGTCGGCTTTGCCGCTATCGGCCGGAGCGATAAAATCGGATAGGCAATAGTTCGGCCTGCCCGGCGCTTTGACGTTTTGCTGACGTAAATGATGCAGGATTTCCTTTTTCTCGGCGCGGCTGTCGTCGGTATATACCACGACATCATCGCCGTCGCTATTGGCCGGAAAGAAACCGACTACGGCACGAGCGGTCAGCCATTCTTCATTGATGATTTTTTTCAGCATGTCCTGTGCGTCATCAAACAGCTTTCTGGCTTCAACGCCGATGACTTTATCGTCGAGTATTTTTGGATAGCTTCCGGCCATTTCCCAGGTTTGGAAAAACGGCGACCAGTCGATATACCAAACCAGCGTATCCAACGGAAAATGGTCGATGACTTTTATACCCAGGAACGATGGTTTAACCGGTTGATAATTGCCCCAGTTGAATTTATTGCGCCGCGCTTCTTCTATAGTATGTTGCTTGGTTTTGGCTTCGCGGCCTTTGTGCCGCTCCCGGACTTCTTCGTATTCTTCGCTGATGTTTTTGACGAACTCGTCTTTTAACTCGGTGCTCAGCAAATTGCTGGCTACGCCGACGCCGCGCGATGCGTCGGTCACGTAAACAATCGGGCCGTCGTAATTCGGGGCGATTTTTACTGCGGTATGCGCGCGCGAGGTTGTCGCGCCGCCGATCATCAATGGAATGGTAAACCCCTGGCGCTGCATTTCTTTGGCGACATGCACCATTTCATCCAGCGATGGCGTGATCAGGCCGCTTAAGCCGATAATGTCGACGTTTTCCAAACGCGCGGTTTGCAGTATCTTTTCGGCAGGCACCATGACGCCTATATCGATCACGTCGTAGTTGTTGCATTGCAACACCACCGCGACGATGTTTTTGCCGATGTCATGTACATCGCCTTTGACAGTCGCCATCAGGATTTTGCCGTTGGTTTGCCGGTCGCCTGCGGCTTTGTCAGCTTCCATATACGGCATTAAATAAGCCACGGCTTTTTTCATGACCCGCGCCGATTTGACCACTTGCGGCAGGAACATTTTGCCTGCGCCGAATAAGTCGCCGACTACGTTCATGCCGTCCATTAGCGGACCTTCGATAACATGCAAAGGCCGTTCGGCTTCCAGTCTTGCCTGTTCGGTATCTTCGTCGATGTAATCGGTGATGCCTTTTACCAGCGCATGTTCCAGACGCTTGCCGACCGGCCAAGTGCGCCACTCCAAATCTTGCTCCTTTGAAGAACTGCTGCCGTCGCCGCGATATTTTTCCGCAATTTCCAGCAGCTTATCGGTACCGCTGCCGTCATGAGTATTTAATATGACTTCTTCAACCGCTTCGCGCAGGTCTTTGGGAATATCTTCATAGATCGCCAATTGACCGGCATTGACGATGCCCATATCCATGCCCGCCTGTATTGCATGGTATAAAAATACTGCATGGATCGCTTCCCGCACCGGGTTGTTGCCGCGGAACGAAAACGAGACGTTGGAAACGCCGCCGGAAATCAGTGCGTAAGGCAAGGTGCGTTTGATCTCGGCGGTGGCTTCAATGAAATCCAGGCCGTAATTGTTGTGTTCGTCGATACCGGTGGCAACGGCGAATATATTCGGGTCGAAAATGATGTCTTCGGGTGGAAAGCCGATTTGTTCGGTCAGGATTTTATAAGCGCGCTGGCATATTTCGATTTTCCGGTTTTTGGTATCGGCCTGTCCTTCTTCATCAAAAGCCATCACGATAACCGCCGCACCGTAGCGACGCACCAGCTTGGCATGCTTGATAAACGCTTCTTCGCCTTCTTTCAGCGAAATGGAATTGACTACGCCTTTGCCTTGAATGCATTTGAGTCCGGCTTCCAATATGTCCCATTTGGATGAATCCAGCATAATCGGCACTTTAGCAATGTCCGGCTCGGACGCTATCAGCATCAAAAAGCGCACCATCGCTTCTTTGGAATCCAGCATGCCTTCATCCATGTTGATGTCGATAATCTGCGCGCCGTTTTCGACTTGCTGTTTGGCAACATCCAGCGCCGTTTCAAAGTCGCCTTCAATAACCAGTCTTTTGAATACCGCTGAACCGGTCACGTTGGTGCGCTCGCCGACATTGACGAATAACGAATCCGGGCCGATGTTCAACGGCTCAAGCCCTGATAAACGGCACTGTTTGGATATTTCGGGAATTTTTCTGGGGCTGTGTTTTTGCACGGCCTCAACTATTGCTTTGATATTCGCAGGCGAGGTTCCGCAACAGCCGCCGATAATATTCAGGTAGCCGTTTTTCGCCCAATCGGCCAACTCTGCGGCCATCGCTTCGGGCGTTTCGTCGTATTCGCCAAACTCGTTAGGCAAGCCCGCATTGGGATGAGCGGAAATGTAGGTGTCGGCGATACCTGATAATTCATCGATATGCTGACGCAATTCTGTCGCGCCTAACGCGCAATTAAAGCCGAACGAGATCGGCTCGACATGTTTCAGTGAATTCCAGAAAGCGGCAACGGTTTGCCCGGAAAGCGTTCTGCCTGAAGCATCGGTAATCGTGCCGGAAATCATCACCGGTAGTTTGTAGCCGATCTGTTCGAAATATTGTTCAACCGCAAAAATAGCGGCTTTGGCATTCAAGGTATCGAAAACGGTTTCAATCAGGATAATATCCGCGCCGCCGTCGATCAAGCCTTTGGTAGCTTCGGTGTAAGCTGCGACCAAATCGTCGAAAAAGATGTTTCGAAAGCCCGGATCGTTAACATCGGGCGACATCGATGCTGTGCGGTTGGTAGGGCCTAAGACGCCGGCGACGAAGCGTGGTTTTTCCGGGGTCTTTCGGGTGTATTCATCAGCGGCTTGCCGTGCCACGCGAGCTCCGGCGACGTTGATTTCATAGGCCAGCGATTCCATTTTGTAATCGGCCATTGCAATGGTTGTCGCATTGAAAGTGTTGGTCTCCACTATGTCGGAACCGACTTCAAAATAAGCGCTATGAATAGCTTTAATGATGTCAGGCTGAGTCAGCGACAACAGATCGTTGTTGCCTTTAAGATCGACTTCCCACTGGGCAAAACGCTCGCCGCGATAATCTTTTTCTTCCAACTTGTAGCTTTGGATCATCGTGCCCATCGCGCCATCGAGAAATAAGATACGCTGGGATAGTTGCTGTTTTAATAGTTCTGTTTTGCTCATGGAACGGTCCAGGGGTTATTGAATGGATATAATCATTGCTTAAAAGGGTATCAAGCACTATTATTTTTCACTATTTTTACGGAGATGAGCATGTCAAAACCAACGATTACTCAAGTCATAAGAAGCATTCTAGCTGCCGTTATTGGCGTACAAAGCAACGCTAACAGGCAAAGAGACTTAAAAGAGGGACATCTTTCAGTTTATCTTATTGGGGGATTGATTTTTACCGTGCTTTTCGTTTCCGCCATTGTATTTCTGGTTTCTACTATTTTAGGCAAATAAAATTACAAAGCTCAAAATAATACAACCATAAAAAAGCCCAAGTATTACTTGGGCTTTTTTCCGGCTAGCCTTACGCTTTATTTGTCAGCGGATGCTTTAAAGCTGTGTTTTATGCTTTGAAACATTTCTTTAAGGTCGCCAAATAAATTGCTAACGGCAATGGGTTCTTTGGTAATAAATTTTACCCGGATCAGCGCAGCCGCTAAAAAACCGACGATTGACGGCATCAACTCCAAATATAATGACAGCAAAACGCCACCAAATCCTTGAAAACCGCCTTCATTTTTCCTATCGCCAATAGTGGTTAAATCGCGTTCGTAGTCACCGCCACCTTCACCGCCTCTGACTGCTTCTAAAATGTAAAGGTTAATATCGATAAACAGTAGTTGCACTACAAAAAACGCAACTGCGCCAATCGCGACCCACATCATTACATTACTCGTTTTTGCCCTCATAGCTGACTGGTAAATCCAGAGAGCTACAAAAATCATTATAATGCCACCTATCATAGCTATATCCTTTTTTTATATTATTTTTTTGTTAGAAAGAAGAAATAAGTACACTTTAATATCATGTCTGAACCCTCTTTTTCAATCACTTTGCAGGATTCATATTTTTCCCGTCCGGGAGAAGACTGTTTTTTGATTTCTCCATTTTCGACGGAATACTTTAACGAAATTTTTAACGCACTAATTCGTCCGTCGACGTCCGTTGCCGACGAGATAAGAGTTCCATCTTCCTTAAACTCCCATTCCTGAGTCACTGCTTTTTTGGGACTGGTTAACGAAACCGCTTCATCATGAAGAATCCATTTCCCTAAAATTTCAGAATTATCTTTCAGTTGAACGTCAGCATTTGCCGATAACGTAAAGAAAATTGCGACCAGTGGTAATATTTTAACGCATCTATTCATCATAATTCCTTAATCTTAAAAAGTATCAGCACTCGAAAAATAGATTTTAAACTATACCGAACCGGCTATCGAGCAATAAATTTCAACCGTGAAATATCTAATCTCATCAATGAAAACACACGCAATAAGCCTTGACATTAACTTTTCCTAAAGTATTATGCTCATTCCGTTTGCTATGTACTTAGCATTATTTTTAAAAATACAAAATTATAGGTAGGACATCCCATGGGAGCGATCTTAGATATCACCGAAATGTTAAAAGAACCAGCTGGTATGGTCGGCGCGGTTGTAGTTATAGCTGCTGGCTACGCACTGGTTAAGTGGGTATTTGCCGAACACCCAGACGACGAAAAATAAGTCGCCAACCGATTTAATCGCAACTTAGGCCGTTTATTTCAACTCTTTACGAATTGAATGCGGCCTTTGTTCTATCTACACATTTCAATACATAAACCCTACATTTCTTATATAATTTATACATTCTCTCGATCTCTCGAATCATGAAATGTATAAACTCATCTCTACCAAAGTTTTAGAACTTCTTTCCAAGCAAGCTCCCACTACAGGTATTGGCCTTTTCCGGATTTTTTACGGCCTGATTACTTTGCAGGAAATCATTTTCCTGCTGTATTTTAATCATTTAATTTTCGACCCTATTCCTTATATAGATGTCGAATTTCCGATGATTCCTTTTTTCTTATGCCTTTGGGGCGTTATCGCTACGTTTATTGTTGTCGGTTATCGCTATCAATTTGCCGTAATCTGCAACTACATCACCTGGATCGTTTTTGTCAATTTTACCCCAATGCAACGGGATTTCGATGGCGGCTTTGATTTATTTATGATCGGAGCGGGCTTTTTTTTACTTTTTATGCCTGGAGATCGGGCATTTTCAATAGACAACCTCCGGCACAAACTAAGCACGCCTTTTACCCATTACAGCACCTACCCAAAGCCGAGCGTTTCAGCTCTCGCCTACTATCTGCCTGTCGCTATTTGCCTGGGCTTTCTTTACTTCGACTCAGCCATACATAAAATGTTTGCCGAACACTGGCGCAACGGTCTTGGCACTTGGCTTCCGGCAACGCAGCCTTATTATGTTTCGGCTATCGACATGTCGTACTTGCTGAATAACAAACTTTTGCAAAACATCCTTGGTTATACAATTTTAGTCTTTCAATTTACTTTTATATTCTTTTTTGCCAATCGCCGATTACGCGTAGTCTATTTATTGATCGGTCTTGGACTTCATCTTGGCATCACCCTGTCCTTTAATATTTACCCCTTCGGCTTGGGGATGATCAGCTTTTATACATTGCTGGTTCCTTTTAAAGGGTGGCGATGCGCAGGCCGACTACTTACCGCAAAACAACCATCTCTTACCGTATTCTATGACCAGCTATGCCCTTTGTGTAACCGTACCGTCCTGATCCTTAACCATTTCGATGTATTCAATTGCATAGATTTCAAAAGCGCCCAGGAACATGCCGCACATTATCCGGCTCTTGCTTCTATCGATAATGATGCCTTGTTAACCGATTTATATGCTCTGGACAGCAGCAATCGCATTTATGCAGGAGTTGATACCTATAGCCAGATTTTTAAAAAAATGCGCTATTTATTTCCTATCGGCATTATTTTAAGTCTTCCGGGAATTCATCAATTCGCCCTAAAAAAATATAGATCTATTGCAGATTCACGTAATCGCGTTCCTTGCACATCCGCTTGCCTCACACCACAGGCATTACCGGACACCACCCTATATCATCAACTCTTCGAAAGCATCGCCAGACAAAAACCAGTTGCGTTCTCCAGAAAACTTGCAAAGATACTGATTACCCTACTCATTTTGCAATTGAACAGCTCTATTCATTACGGACTTATTTACAGGCTTAACGCTGACATCCCTCAAAGCCCGATTTCGCAAGCCAGCAACGCTATTTTAATGGTCTCGCAGACCTTTTTAGGCATTACCCCGCATGCGCTTTACCTACATGACCATTTTGCGGGTTATGATCATATTTTGGCTATCACCTATACCGACCAAAATGGTTCTGAGCATTGGCTACCTTTTGTTAATGAACAAGGACGCCTTCTCGCTCCTAATTGGGGACGGGTTCATTCCATGTGGGCCAATATTGCTGTAACACCAAACATTGACAATAAACGCTTGGATAAACTTATTATGAAAGTCACCGCTTTCTGGGGACAGAAAATCGGCTTGAATCTCGACAATGTTGTTTTCAACATCAAACTTAAGAAAATCAACGCACCTTCTTACTGGGTCCATGAGCAATTACACCTTAACTTTAGCGCTCCGTGGACCCTTATCGGAACGGTAAAATGGACTGATGGACAGATCGCTTTCGATTTACCCGACAACATTAATGAGCTGTAATTACACGCCTCGCTATTCATTTTTTATTATTGCATCATCATTCCAGTCATGATATAAAATGCATGTGCTTTAATTTATGGCGCAAATTAATAAAAATAATTGAAACCCCTTTGGAGGATATTCTTATGAATAAAATTTTATCTCTTATAGCTATGGCATTAATGATTGTTGGCTTATCTGGCTGCCTGGATGATCCAGATAAATCTGCACAAAAAGTTTCTAGCTCTATTCAACTGTAAATAGAGCACTTAGCAGTACCGAAAAGCCCAGCCATAAGCTGGGCTTTTTTGTTTTTTAAGAACCTTAAATTTGCCGTAAAAACAAACTCGAAGAGCTTCAGCCAATCCCCTGCTTCCACATTTTCGCTACAGCTTTAATGCTATCGGCAAAGCAAAAAACCTCCGTTTCACCCAACTCTTGATCCGGGCTATTTTCTCCAAAACTCCGGCACAAATAGAATAACAATAGAGAATATTTGCACACGCCCCAACAGCATCGCAAAAGTGCAGATAACCGTTTGAATATCACTCAGACTGGCGTAATTGGTCGCCGGCCCCACTTGGTTAAGACCCGGCCCTGCGTTATTAAAGCAGGCGATAATCGCCGAAAAAGCGCTTATAAAATCCATGCCGCTCAATAACAGCATGAATACCAAAATGACGATGCTAATAAAATACAGAAAAATAAAGCCAGTCACCGAAGCAACGATTTTATTGTTCACTACAGTCTCGCCGATTTTCATGGATTTAACTGCAAACGGATGAATAAACTTGAATAGCTCCAAGCGCGCCTGCTTCATCAGAATAATGGTACGAATCATCCGAATACCGCCACCAGTGGAACCGGAAGAAGCCGAAATACAACTTAAAAACAACATCCACATCGGCACGAAAATAGGCCACTGATTAAAGTCCTGAGTGGCAAAACCACAATCGGTAGCGATGGTGACCAAATTAAATGTTGCATGCCGCAATGCAGTAAAAAAGTCCGGATAAGTGCCCGCGTTCCACAAAACCAACGCCGCTACCAAACAACTTCCCAACATCAAACTGAGAAAAGCTCTCGCCTCTCGATCATCAGCATAAGGATTGAATGAGAGTTTTCGGAGAGCCACAAAATGGGTGGCAAAATTGATTGCCGCCAATAATTGAAAAATAGTTAGCACTATCTCGATAGATAGCGAATTAAAAAAACCGACATTACTGTCATGGGTAGAAAATCCGCCCAGACTCATCGCGGCAAAGGCATGACATATCGCGTCAAACCAGCCCATACCAGCCAAACGCAAAGCTATAATGCAAGCCAGGGTGATACCTGCATAAACCAGCCATAAAGCTTTTGCCGTTTGCGCTATGCGCGGCGGCAAATCCGATTCCTTGACCGTTCCCGGCGATTCGGCAATATATAGCTGCATACCGCCGATACCCAAAATAGGCAAAATAGCGACCGCAAAAATAATAATACCCATCCCTGCAATCCAGTTCAGCTCATGACGCCATAAATTAATCGACATCGGCAATTGATCAATACCGCTAAATATCGTCGCGCCGGTCGTGGTCAGACCGGAAACAGTCTCAAAATAAGCGTCGACAAAGCTCAATTCCGGCAGGTAAATCATCAGCGGCAAGGTGCAAAAGACCGGCGTTATCGACCAGGTAATCGCTACCATCAAAAAACCTGTCTGTCTCGACACTTTTTTGGGCACGCTTAACGTCGGAACAAACATCAACGCGCCCAACAACAATGTCATCAAGGCCCCCTGAGAAAAAGCGGTAGTAGCACCATCATCGGCTATCGCGGAAGTCAACAAACAAGTGGCCATCAAACCACTGAATCCTATGGTAACCAAACCGAAGATATTAATGATAGTAAAGATGACATTCATGGAATTGAGGCGCAAGGTGCAAGGTTCAAGGAAAAAGGCTCAAGGAAAAAGGGCTAAAGGTTTTTTCGCCTTTTACCTTGAACCTTTCACCTGTCTTTATTAAAGAGGCTGGAATTTTTTCTCGATGTTTACAACCAGTTTTTTATCCATCACAAACATGACCACATGATCACCCTCTTCAAATACCGTGCCGCAGTGAATGGGAATAACCTGTTTGCTACGTATCAATGCTCCCATCACAATACCTTCCGGGAAATCGATAGAATCCACCCTCCTGCCGACAACGGAATTCAGATCATTGCTTTGATGCGCAATAGCCTCAATAGCTTCGGCAGTACCGCCGCAGAGAGAACTCACTTGCGCCACGTCGCCGCGGCGTACGTGCTTTAGAATACTGCCGAGTGTTTCCTGATTGGGCAGCACCGCAACATCAATTCCTGTTCCGGGCAGTAGCTTGCTGTAAGAAACATGATTAAGCAGACAAATTGACTTGCGCGCGCCCAGACTTTTTGCTAGAGAGGCTGAAACAATATTAACACCGTCATTTTCGGTAATCGCGCAAAATAAATCGGTACTGTCGATAGACTCATCGACCAACAGCGTTTCATCGGCGCAATCACCTAAAAGCACTACCGCATGATCAAGATCATTGGCTATCTTGTGAGCGCGTCTTGGGTCTTTTTCAATAATTTTCACCTGATGATCGCTTTCCAGCGCCAAGGCCAAACGCTTACCGACATGACCGCCGCCGGCAATGATAATTCGCTTTAACGGAGCCTCCAGCTTATTCAGTTCTTTCAATACCCCTCGCACTTCTTCGCGAGGCGCCACGAAAAATACCTCATCGCCCGTCTCAATAACAGCTTCACCACTGACCGCCAACGGAAGACCTTGCCGGAAAATAGCCACCACGCGAATCTTGCCGCCAACCAAGCGCTCTTTCAGGGTTTTGATTTTTTTACCCGTTAAAGAACCGTCCGCCACCACTTTGACCGAAAACAGACGGACCAGGCCATCGGCAAAATCGGAAACATGCTGGACACCTGGGAACTCGACTAAATTACGGATAGCCTCCATGACGATTTGCTCCGGACTGATAACAATATCCACCGGAATACCACTCGAACCAAACAATTGCGGATTTTTCAGATAATCGACAGCACGCACCCGCGCAATCGTTTTTGGCCGGCTGTACAGCGCATTAATGATCACGCACGCCAACATATTAGTTTCATCGCTGTCGGTAACCGCGATAATAATATCGGCAGTCCGTGCACCGGCCTGTTCGAGCACTCTCGGATGCGCCGCGTTGCCGGCAACTGTAGCGATATCGAAGCGCTCTTTCAGCGCATCCAGCAACTCCGTCCTGAAATCGACGACCACAATATCGTTTTCCTCGCTTGCCAATGCCCCGGCAACCGATGAACCGGTAACACCGGCTCCAAGAATAAGTATTTTCATTTCCGCCCTGCGGGTATTAAAAAATGAAAGTAGGTGAAAGACAAAAGGCGAAAAAACCTTGCATTTTTTCGCCTCCGCCTTTTGCCTTATCTCTTTCGCTTACATTCGAGCTAACACTGCTGCCACCGTTTCGCCCATGGCGGCCGGTGTCGGGCAGATAGTGACCCCCAACTCTCTCAGCAGCGCTACTTTTTCCGCGGCGCTTTCACCCGCCGACGAAATAATCGCACCGGCATGGCCCATACGCCGGCCTTCCGGCGCAGTCAGCCCGGCAATATAGGCTACTACCGGCTTAGTCATGTGTTCCTTGGCAAATATCCCGGCCTCAACTTCTTGCGGTCCGCCGATTTCACCAATCATAACCACCACTTTGGTCTCCGGATCCGCTTCAAATTTTTCCAGAATATCGCGATGCGAACTGCCATTAATAGGATCGCCGCCGATACCGACGGAAGTTGAAATACCGATCCCCAAACGCTTCATTTGGTCAGCCGCTTCATAACCCAACGTGCCTGAACGGCCAACGATACCGACATTGCCCTGCATGTAAATATGACCCGGCATAATACCCAGCATCGCACGTCCCGGACTGATCGTACCGGCACAGTTAGGGCCGGTCAGTATCATTCTTTGCTCTATAGGAAAACGGCGCAGGAAATTTTTAACCGTCATCATGTCCTGAGTGGGAATACCATCGGTAATCGCCACGCAATATTTAATGCCGGCATCGGCGGCTTCCATAATGGAATCGGCGGCAAAAGCAGGCGGGACAAAGATAATACTGGCTTCCGCGCCAACTTCACGCACCGCTTCTTTTACGGTATTGAAAACCGGCAAGCCTAAATGGGTTTGCCCGCCCTTGCCCGGAGTGATGCCGCCAACAACATTAGAACCGTAGTTAATCATGTCCTGAGCATGGAAGCTGCCGATTTTTCCGGTAAAGCCTTGAACAATAATGCGGGTTGTTTCATTAATTAAAATAGCCATTGTTATGCTCCTTGGGCCGCTTCTTTTGCAACCGCCTCATTGCGCGCCTGCACCGCCTTTTCAGCCGCTTCGGCCAACGTTTCCGCGGTAATGATAGGTAAGCCGCTTTCTGCGATAATCTTTCGGCCTTCTTCAACGTTAGTACCGGACAGTCTCACAATTAACGGTATTTTCATATCGATTTTCTTGACCGCTTCAACAACGCCTTCGGCAATCCAGTCGCAACGATTGATACCGGCAAAAATATTAACCAGCATAGCTTTAACGTTCTGATCAGCTAATACTAAGCGAAACGCTTTTTCGGTACGCTCAGCCGACGCGCCACCGCCTACATCGAGAAAGTTGGCAGGCTCGCCACCGGCCAACTTAATCATGTCCATCGTCGCCATTGCCAAGCCGGCGCCGTTGATCATGCAGCCGATGTCGCCGTCCAGTCCGACATAACTTAAACCACGGTCGGCCGCCGCCATTTCGCGGGGATCTTCCTGGGTTTTATCGCGCAGTTCGGAAATTTTTTGTTGCCGGAACAATGCATTGTCGTCAAAACCCATTTTGGCATCCAGGGCAACCAACTCATTGCTGTGGGTAACCACCAGCGGATTAATTTCCAGCATATTGACGTCAAGATCCCGCAATGCACGGTAACAACCTTTGATGGTTTTAACTGCGTGGCTTAATACTTCCGGATCAAGGCCCAATGAAAAAGCCATTTCACGTGCCTGATAATCTTGAAGACCGACAGCAGGTTCAATATAAATTTTGGTAATCGCATCGGGATTGTTTTCAGCCAATTCCTCGATTTCCATGCCGCCTTGAGCGGAACCGACCATTACAATCCGTTCTGCGCTACGGTCAACCAGAAAACAAAAATACATTTCTTTGGCAATATCGGTACCGGCTTCAACATACAGTCTGCCGCAAACTTTACCCGCCGGGCCGGTTTGGTGAGTTACCAGCCTCTTACCTAACAACGCTTCCGCTGCCGCTTCAACTTCATCATGAGTTTTGCAGATTTTAATGCCACCGGCTTTACCACGCGCGCCGGAATGAATTTGTGCTTTTACCGCCCAAACATGCCCACCAATGTCTCTGGCGCGCTGCACCGCTTCTTCCGGGCTGTAGGCCATGCCGCCTTCAGCGATTTTAACACCATAACCGCTTAAAATTTCTTTCGCCTGATACTCATGAATATCCACAGCTTCTCCTGTTTATGTGTTGCGCAAGCCGGGTTACATTAACCCAACTTACAAGACTATTATTTTTTTGCTGCGATAGCTTCGGCAGCCCTGACTACGTTATTGGCCATTTTTTCCGATGCCGCATCGATTAAGCGGCCGTCCAATGCCGCGGCACCTTTACCTTGCGCCGCCGCTTCCTTCAAAGCGGCCAGTATGCGTTTTGCTTTTTCTACTTCAGAGGCAGGCGGGGTGAATATTTCATTGGCTAATTCGACTTGCGACGGATGTATCGCCCATTTACCTTCGCAACCTAAAGCCGCAGCGCGTCTTGCGGCTAATTTATAACCTTCGGGGTCCTTAATATCGCCAAAAGGCCCGTCGATAGGCCGCAAGCCATAAGCTCGGCAAGCAACTGTCATCCGGCTGATCGCAAAATGCCACTGGTCGCCCGGATAATCGGGATTTAATCCGCCGATGTTAGTGGTTCTGGCACGATTGCTTGCGGCATAATCGGCCACGCCGAAATGTAGAGCCTCAAGACGGCCCGATGCGCCATTGCGCGCAATATCTTCAACATTGGCCATGCCCAACGCGGTTTCAATCAAAGCTTCGATACCGATTTTATTTTTCAGCCCTTGTTGCATTTCCAACTGGTTCAGCATCGCTTCAACCATATAAACATCGGCATAAACGCCCACTTTGGGAATCAAAATCGTGTCGATCTTTGCGCCGCACTGCTCGACCAAGTCGACCACGTCGCGCACCATATATTGGGTATCCAAACCATTGATGCGCACTGAAACGGTTACACCATGCCCTTTCCAGTCCAAATCGTTAATCGCTTCAATAATGTTCTTTCTGGCCTGTAATTTATCATCAGGCGCTACCGCATCCTCAAGATCCAAGAAAATAAAATCAGCGCCACTTCTCATCGCTTTTTCAAACATTTCAGGGCTGGAACCCGGAACGGCTAATTCACAGCGTTGAACACGTTGAACTGACGCTGCATATAGGGTGTGGCTCATTGGTACTTTCCTAATTTCATTGTTGTAAATCCGGCCGGGTTAGCGTAACCCGGCATTTTTCGCTTATCGGGCTATGTTGAAGCACCCCCGACCTGCATGGCTTAAGCCGAACGTAAATTAACCGCACATTTTACTTTCAGAGACCTCAAAGTCAATTTTTACCGCGTATTTTACAGCTAAAACTCTAATCCGACCTTGCCGATTTTTAGCGGCTATGTCATTATTGCCGGTTTTTGGACATTGGCTTTTCAATATCCAAACCGCGTTAATCACTCAACTACTATCTCAAAGAGGCAATGCAATGGCTGGTCGTAACCACCTATATATTCCAGGCCCTACCAATGTGCCAAACGAAATCCTGAACGCTATGCATGTCACCATGGAAGACCATCGTTCTCCTGCGTTCCCGAAACTGTTGACACCTCTTTTACAAGATCTGAAAAAAATCTTCAGAACAGAAACCGGACAAGCTTTTATCTTTCCTGCGACAGGCACTGCGGGCTGGGAAGTCGCATTGACCAATACCTTAAACCCTGGCGACAAAGTTCTGATCTATCGTTTCGGCCAGTTCAGCCACTTATGGGCTGAGATGGCGAAACGCCTAGGCTTCGATGTTGAAATTCATCAGGAAACCTGGGGCAAAGGTATTCCTTTGGACAGACTTGAGGCTCGTTTAAAAGAAGACACCAACCACGAAATCAAAGCCGTTTTGGCAACCCATAACGAAACCGCTACCGGCGTGACCAGCGACATCGGCGGCGTCCGTAAAGCCATGAATGCGGCGGATCACCCTGCATTTTTATTCGTAGACGGCGTTAGCTCCATTGCCAGCCTTGATTTCCGCATGGATGAATGGGGCGTTGACGGCGCGATCAGCGGCTCGCAAAAAGGTTTTATGATGCCTGCGGGCGGCGCATTTTTGGCATTCAGCCAAAAAGCCTTAAAAGCCGTTGAAACATCAACCTATCCACGTTGCTTCCTGGACTTAAAAGACCAGATGAACGCCAACAAAGACGGTTATACGCCTTACACACCGGCATTGCCTATTTTATACGGCTTACGTAAAGCGTTAGATTTGTTGCAAGAAGAAGGCCTGGAGAATGTCTACGCCCGCCATCACCGTTTGGCCGAAGGCGTTCGCAAAGCCGTTGCCGCGTGGGGATTAACCATCTGCGCCCAACCCGGTTTCGAGTCGGACACCGTAACGGCAGTTATCGTCCCCGAAGACAAAGATGCCAGGAACGTGATCAGCACTGCTTTTAACAAATACGACATTTCTTTAGGCGCCGGTTTATCCGAACTGGCCGGAAAAGCTTTTCGTATCGGTCATGTCGGCGACATGAACGACGTTTCCTTGCTAGGCTGTATCGCGGGCGTTGAAATGGCGATGCTGGACAACGGCTTTGACATCAAGCCGGGTTCGGGTGTTGCCGCGGCGATTGAATACTATCGTTCAACTGCAAATTAAACGATAAAAAATAGAACACGGATGACGCGGATTAAACGGATCAACACGGATAAAAGAAAACATTAAGTGATCCGTGTAAATCCGTTACATCCGTGCTATCCGTGTTCTATTACTTAGCTGACTCCTTAACTTAATGGCAGCCCCCTGCCATTGGAGGATAACCCATGAGCAAACCCAAAGTCTTTGTTACCCGCAAATGGCCCGCCTCAGTCGAAGCAAAACTCAAAGCGCTTTACGACGTTACCTTAAACGAAGATGACCGCCCGTTAACTGCGGACGAATTCAAATCCGCGCTGCAAAACTACGACGCCGTTTGCCCCACCGTTTGCGACTCGTTCCCTGCCGACGTTATCAATGTCGAAAACAAACGCTGCAAAATTCTCGGCAATTTCGGCGTAGGCTACAACCATATCGATATTAACGCCGCCAAAGCAGAAGGCTTGGTGGTGAGCAATACTCCCGGCGTGTTGACGCACAGCACCGCCGACATTGCGATGACCTTACTGCTGATGTCAGCCCGCCGCGGTGCGGAAGGCGACCGTCTGGTTCGCTCCAGGCAATGGAAAGGCTGGTGCCCAACGCAGATGCTGAGCAGCGATATAACCGGCGCAACCCTAGGCTTGATCGGCTTCGGCCGTATCGCACAAGCCATGGCAAGAAAAGCCCATCACGGCTTCGGCATGAAAATCGTCTATTTCAAACCCAGCCCCGCCGACGAATACGTGGTCGACGACCTTAACGCCACCCGCTGCGAATCTATAGAAGAGCTACTGAAAATAGCCGATTATGTTTCGTTGCACTGCCCCGGCGGCGAAGCAACCCGGCACCTGATCAATGCCGATAAACTCAAGTTGATGAAGCCGAGCGCACATCTAATCAATACCGCCCGAGGCGATGTCGTCGATAGCGTCGCGCTGATCGACGCACTTAAAAACCACAGAATAGCCGGAGCAGGCCTTGATGTGTATGAAGGAGAGCCTAATGTACACGAAGACTTCCTGACTCTGGACAATGTGTCGCTACTGCCGCATTTGGGCAGCGCCACCTTAGGAACGCGCACAGCGATGGGCGAAAAAGTGCTAGCTAATCTGGCGGCATTCTTTGCCGGGGATCGTCTTCCCGACAGGGTTGTTTGATAAACCGCTTACAACACGAGCAAGCGGCTTTAGCTGGATTCTTCCTTAAATATTCAAACGCGTTATCTCCCGCAGATAACGCCCGACATAGGAAGTAACAAACGAGAACCGCCTAATCAAGGCTTAACTATCACCTCATCCCTCAACACATCAAACGCATTGAAAGCGGTATTCAAGCTGAGCCTCAAATTGATGATGCAGGCGATAGTGGTGCTGGTAAAAATGCAGATCATGATCGCGATTTGATATTTCACCGCCAGCCACGGCTCGCTACCACCCAGGATTTGCCCCGTCATCATGCCGGGCAAAGACACCAAGCCCATGGTAGCCATGCTGGCGATAGTTGGATTGATTGCAGCTTTGACCGCATCCCGAAAATACGGGCGCACGGCTTCCCAGCGTGTCGCACCCAGCATTAGAAAGGTCGTGTATTCGTTTTCGTTCTTGCGTAGCGTCGAATAAAAGCGCTCTAACGCGATAACGTTGCCTTGTAAACAGTTGCCGAGGATCATGCCGGCCAGAGGCACGATATAACGAGCATCGTAATAATGCGTCGGCTGGATGACCAAAATCACCAGATAAGCGGTGGAAAACAGTATGCTGGAGGCAATGGCGATAAAGGTAGCCAACATGAAGTAACGCACTTTCAGCCCTGCGCGCCGCAGAATACTTAGATCGGCGACTAACAGCATCACCAGTATCCATAAGCCGTTGAGCCAGGGATGATTAAGATCGAACAGCGTTTTCAGGTAAATGCCGACCAGCGCCAACTGGATGCTCATGCGCAGGATGCCGATGCCGATGTCCCGGCTCAAGCGCAGACCGATCAGCCAGAGCAGCAGCCAAGGCAGCAAACAAAGCCCGTAAAGCAGGGCCATTCGCGGCAGCTGAATATCAAGCGTTTCCATTGCGCGTTACCTGAGTCAATCGACCTGCTTCAAGTTCAAAAACGATACCGCAACGCTCCAGCCAATCCGGATCGTGGGCCACTGAAAGAACGGTCAGCCGCGGATCGGAAAAAACATCGAACACGACTTGTTTGCTTTCCGCGTCCAATGCACTGGTTACCTCGTCCAGCAAATACAGTTTTTTGCCCAATAACAATCCCCGAGCCAATGCAATTCGTTGTTTCTCGCCGCCGGAAATACGGTTGCTTTCCTTGCTTAGAATATCCGTAGGCAATTGCAGCCGTTGCAAGACCTCAATAAGTTGGGTTTCCGTAGGTCGATGATCGCGATGTGTTTTGAATTGAAACGGCAGCAGCAACGCATCTCGCACTTTTTCCGCGCCGAGCATCGGTTCTTGTCCGATATAAGCAGCGTAACTTCGAACAGCCCGAACCGATGATGAGGTTAACGGCTGTTCCTGAAAGTAAACAGTACCTTGTTTTATAGAATGAAGTCCCAGCAAGGTTTTCAGGATACTGCTTTTACCGGAGCCGGATTTGCCGCATAACACCGCTTTTTCTCCAGCAAAGAGTGCAAAGCTGATGCCGGATAGAATCGTTTTTTCGTGGGCGATGACCGAGACGTGGTCGAATCGAATAGTGGGGGACATTTGTGTGGCCATTCTAAATTGAATCCGCCGCACCGAACACGATAGACATAAAGCCTCTATTTTTTCTTCGTGTCCTTCGTGTCTTCGTGATGAAACTTTTAAAAGCTCGAATAAATCCTCCTTTTTTATTTCAATAAATGCTTAACCGCATCTCTTTCTTCTTTTAATTCAGCCTCGGTAATGCGCATCCTTTGCCGGCTGAAATCGTTGATCTCCAGCCCTCTAACGATATTAACCTCGCCGTTAACTACCATCACCGGAAAAGAGTAAACCAACCCGGATTCAATACCGTAATTGCCGTCCGATAACACCGCCATGCTCACCCAGTCGCCCGGCTCGGTGCCGAAAATCCAGGTTTTCATCTGGCCTATCGCCGCATTGGCAGCCGATGCGGCGCTGGACTGGCCTCTGGCCTTAATCACCTCGGCACCCCGTTGCTGAATGGTGGGGATAAATTCATTGACATACCACGCTTTATCCACCAAAGATAAGGCATCTTGCCCCTTGACCTTGGCATGATGGATGTCGGGATACTGCGTAGTCGAGTGATTGCCCCAAACAGTCATGTTTTTTATATCGGCAGGCAGCACACCACATTTTTCAGCCAATTGGCTTAGCGACCGATTGTGATCCAGCCTTGTCATGGCGGAAAAATTCTCCGGCCTTAAATCCGGCGCATTGCTCAACGCAATCAAGGCATTGGTGTTGGCCGGATTGCCAGTCACCAAAACCTTTACCTCCCTGCTGGCGACATCGCTCAAAGCTTTACCTTGAACGGCAAAAATCTCCGCGTTCACTTCCAGTAAATCCTTGCGCTCCATGCCCGGCCCTCTTGGCCGCGCGCCGACTAAAAAAACATAGTCGACATTCTTAAAGGCCACTCTTGGGTCGTCGGTCACTTCAATACGATGCAGCAACGGGAAAGCGCAATCTTTCAATTCCATGACCACGCCTTGCAAGGCATTCATTGCCGGGGTTATTTCGAGCAAATGCAACACGATCGGCTGGTCGGAACCCAGCAATGCGCCGGCTGCCAAGCGAAATAACAAAGAATAACTGATTTGTCCTGCGGCGCCTGTTACGGCAATATGAACGGGTGTTTTCATTTGTTTTTCCTTTAATTTTTATGATTTTTCTAAGCTTAAAAGCTACCAAAATAATCGGAAAATATTGCAACTAATCCCATTCCCGACGACTGTGTGGAGCAGATATTTTGCTCCTTGGATAACTCCTTACTACAGTATTAATGCAGAGTCTGTATTGCCTACATGGAGAGGATAAGGGGCGTGAGCAGGAGCAGAAGCTTAGCCACATCCATGTGGATTGTACGAGAGTAATTGCCGACACACATAACAACCGATTTTCATAGATAATAACGAAGATAAGCCTCTACAAGCAAGCACATCAGACAATCAAATCAACATTGCCCGCCATGCCCAGCCGGGAAGCGGGCTAAATAAGGCAGCGTTTTGTTTATTGGGTATAATAAGCGGTTTAATGATCGTATCAACACGTCCTGTCCAACCTATCACGAGTAAGTTAATGAAAAAACTGTTATTCCAATTCGATACAGATACTCACCCTTCAGTTTTCGATACTGTCGTAGCCTATGACGGCGGTGCGGACCATGTGATCGGACACGGCGGATTGACACCTGAAAACATCTCGGCTCTGGTAGAAGGCACGATATTTACCCGTGCGCCCAAAGACAAAAAAAACACCGCTATTTTTGTCGGCGGCAGCGATATGATTGCCGGCCAAGCCTTGTTTACCGCAGTGCAAAAACACTTTTTCCCCGGCTTCCAAGTTTCGGTCATGCTCGACAGCAACGGCAGCAATACCACAGCCGCCGCGGCTGTTGCCAAACTTGCAGCCAGCGGCACTCTGGCCGGTAAAAAAGCCGTAGTATTGGCCGGTACCGGTCCGGTCGGTCAACGTGCTGCTGCAATGCTGGCTAAAGAGGGCGCCGAAGTCACATTGACCGGCCGCAAAATGGAGCGCGCCGTCCAAGCCTGCGACAACATGAAAGCCCGCTTTGGCGTAGACCTGACGCCTGTTGAAGCTTTCGATAACGATGCCCGCGCCAAAGCTATTGAACACGCAAACATCGTTTTTGCAACCGGCGCAGCCGGCGTGGAACTGCTGTCGCCCGATCAATGGCAGCACAATACCAATATTGAAATGATGGCCGATGCCAACGCCACGCCTCCCCTAGGCATCGGCGGCATAGACGTCATGGATAAAGGCAACTTGCGCAACGGCAAAATCATCTGGGGCGCTATCGGTTTCGGATCGTTAAAACTAACCTTGCACCGCGCTTGTATCGCAAAATTATTTGAAGATAACAAACAGGTTTTCGATGCTGAAAACATCTTTGCGCTGGCTAAGGAAATGGCATAAAGACCGCCCATTCCTGACATGACTCCTTTAGCACACCAAGCCGGCTTGGCATCGATAAGACAAAATGCCGCCAACATTTTTCAGGCCGGCATAGCGGCGGCCGATCCTTATCAAGCTGTTAAGCATTACCTTGTCCCGGAGCTGCTTGGCAATTGCTCAAAAGTCCGCCTGATCGCATTCGGTAAGGCTGCTTGCGCAATGATTAAAGCGGCCGCGGAAATTATTCCAGCCGAAAAGCTGGCGGGCAAAGGCATAGCCGTTACCAATTATGAAAATGTAATAAGCATCGATAACGTCGATGTGTTCGGCGCAGGGCATCCATTGCCCGATGCCGCCGGGCTTAAAGCTGCGCAAATCATTGCCGATCGCGTACTTAATGCTAAAGAAAATGAACTGGTGCTGGTGCTGGTCAGCGGCGGCGGTTCCGCGCTAATTCCCTACCCTGCGGATCAAATCACCTTGCCGGAAAAAATTGCCACCACCGATTTACTGCTGGCTTCCGGAGCCACAATCAACCAAATTAACTGCGTGCGCAAACATTTATCCCGGCTAAAAGGCGGCGGCTTGGCCCGACTGGCCGAGCCGGCCCATTTGCACGCACTTATTTTATCCGACGTATTGGGCGATGACTTAAGCTCCATCGCCAGCGGCCCCACCGTTGCTGACGCCACCACTTACGCCGATGCCATTGAAGTTTTTAAAGCCAAAGGCGTATGGGATCAAGTGCCTGCCAATGTCCGGCGGCATCTGGAGCAAGGCAAGCTGGGCAATATTGCCGAAACACCTAAACCGGGCGACGACGTGTTTAAAAATACCGGACATACCCTGATCGGCAGCAATAGCATCAGCGTCAACGCAATGCTGCAAGCAGCCCAAAATCTGGGCTACGAAACCCAGCTATACAGCGACCATTTATGCGGCGAAGCCGGAGAGGAAGCTGAAAAACTGGTTCTTCACGCCAAAGCGCTAACCATAAATAAAGCCACAGCCTTGCTGGCAGGCGGCGAAACCACCGTTACCTTAAAAGGCACCGGACGCGGCGGCCGCAACCAGGAAATGACGCTGGCTTTTGCGCTTGCCGCAGAGCAAAACGGTCTAAGCGGCAACTGGGCATTTCTTAGCGGCGGCACCGACGGCCGCGATGGCCCTACCGACGCGGCCGGGGGCATGGTCGACCGGAACACGATCAAACGCATGACCCAGGCAGGCGTAAATCCGATAGAGCTACTTGAAAATAACGATTCATACACCGCGTTAAAAACGTCCAACGACTTAGTAATTACCGGCGCGACAGGCACCAATGTCGCCGATCTGCAAATAGTGCTGATCCAGCCCGCACCTTAAACAAAAAATATTAATCCAGGAGAACACCATGTTTAAAAAATCAATGACTATCCAAGGCTTCGATGACGAATTGTTCCAGGCGATGGAAGAAGAACGTCAACGCCAGGAAGATCATATCGAACTAATCGCCTCTGAAAACTATTGCAGCCCACGGGTTATGGAAGCGCAAGGTTCCCAGTTGACCAACAAATATGCCGAAGGCTACCCCGGCAAGCGTTATTACGGCGGCTGCGAATTCGTCGATAAAGCCGAGCAATTGGCTATCGACCGCGCCAAAGCCTTATTCGGTGCAGATTACGCCAACGTGCAACCGCATTCCGGCTCGCAAGCCAACATGGCGGTGTTCATGGCCCTGGTTCAACCGGGCGACACTATTCTGGGCTTAAGCCTAGCCGATGGCGGCCATTTAACCCACGGCGCCAAGCCGAACTTCTCCGGCAAAATCTATAACGCAATTCAATACGGCCTGCACCCTGAAACCGGTGAAATCGATTATGCGCAAGTTGAAGCGCTGGCGCTGGAACACAAACCCAAAGTGATCGTTGCCGGTTTTTCCGCCTACTCGCGCATTTGGGATTGGCAACGCTTCCGCGACATTGCCGATAAAGTGGGCGCTTACTTTTTTGTCGATATGGCGCATGTTGCCGGCCTGGTTGCTGCCGGTTTGTACCCAAACCCCGTGCCTATTGCCGACGTAGTCACCAGCACTACGCACAAATCCTTACGCGGCCCACGCGGCGGTTTGATTTTGTGCAAAAGTAATCAGGAACTGGAGAAAAAATTCGACTCCAACATTTTCCCCGGCATTCAGGGCGGCCCGTTAATGCATGTGATTGCTGCCAAAGCCGTTGCCTTTAAAGAAGCCATGCAACCGGAGTTTCGCGCTTATCAACAACAGGTGATTAAAAACGCCCAAGCCATGGCCGCCGTGTTTATGAAACGCGGCTTCGACGTGGTTTCCGGCGGCACCGACGATCATTTAATGCTGGTTTCGTTGATCGCCAAAGGCATCACCGGCAAAGCGGCCGATGCGGCGTTGAGCAAAGCGCATATCACCGTCAACAAAAACGCCGTGCCTAACGATCCGCAATCGCCATTCGTGACCAGCGGCATTCGTGTCGGTACGCCTGCGCCGACTACACGCGGCTTCAAGGAAGCGGAAATGATCGAAATCGCAAACTTGATGTGCGATGTGATGGAAAATATGGAAGACGAAAACGTGCTTGCAGCGGTGCGCGAAAAAGTCGGCAATCTTTGCGCGCGGTTTCCGGTTTATAGCTAAGCGGGTTGAGATAACTAGTTTTCATTCATTTATGTTCGTTTCATAGCCGATGAATTTACTGTTTTGGAATATAAATAGAAAACCATTATCTGGTGAAATTAAATCATTATGTGATTGCTATGATGTGGATGTTCTGATTCTTGCAGAAAACACCATGCAGGACGCAGAACTTCTACCTACTCTAAATAAAAATAACGATAGAATTTTTATTGCCCCCTTCAATCCGTCAAAGAAAATATCGTTTTACACACGAATACACGCTTTTGAACTAGTGCATGATAACGATTCCTGGGGTTCTATTAGAAAACTAGTGCATCCACTCGGAATTGAAATTTTACTGGTTGCAGTCCATATTCCAAGTAAACTTCACACTGATAAAAATGAACAAGCCTTCATTTCAACCCGAATTGCTAACGAAATAGATAAACGGGAGCTGGAACAAGGACACACTCGTACTATTGTTATTGGCGATTTTAATATGAACCCTTTTGAAACAGGGCTTGTCAGTGCCGATGGCTTTCATGGAGTGATGGACAAGCACATTGCTTTGAAACGGAGTAGAACCGTATTTGGCGAAGAAAAAAAGCTTTTTTATAATCCCATGTGGAGCAGATTAGGTGATGATTCTGAGGGCTGTGCCGGAACTTATTACTATAGTTCATCAAACATGATCAATTACTTTTGGAATGCGTTTGATCAGGTTTTGCTACGTCCGTCCTTATTATCTTGCTTTACCCAACATGATTTGAAAGTAATCGACAAAATTAATGAAGTGAGCCTAATAAAAAACGGCAAAATATCAGATCAATTTTCAGATCATTTGCCTTTAATGGTCAAATTAACAATATCACAACTTCTGGGAGATGAATAAATGGCTATTTTAGATACGTTTTTTGATGATGTTATTGAAGAAGATAGTTCGGTAAAGCCCCCCATTGCTGTTTTAAAAGAGTTGGCGCAAGGCTTGGAAACAAAAACAAAAGGATTATTAGTCTGTAAAGTAGAGCAATTCTTTTCAGAGCCAGATTTTGCATTGCAATTTTATATTACAGCCCCTTCTTTAAACAATTATAGCTACGAAGTTTTTAATATAACTCATACTCTAAGCTTTTATCCCTTACACATATGGAGGCCAGCAAACCAAAAATCACTCGTAGTAATGAATCAGGAAGAGTTTGAAAAAGAACTTAAAACAATCTTTTCATCTCCTGAAGTTAAAAAAGTAATTAATGGCTTGTTAGCGCAAATAAAATCAACAAACTAAGAGCTTATCCGTAAATAAGCGGATAACAGATTTATTAGAATACTTATGCAAATTCAACGTACCATCCAAACTCTGGACACGCCACATGTCGTTATTGATCTACCTACATCCTTTGCGCATCGGCGTGTAGAGATTTTAGTCATAACTCTTGATGAGGCCAAGCTCAAACCAGCAAATAAACGCCGTTCACCTCCACCCCAATTTGCCGGACATGTAAAGGAGCTGGGTAACGTTATGTCCACTGCTTCAGCTGTTGACTGAGGATAAATTAATGACACATTCCATTCAAGAAATAACCGCAAAAATCAGCGCACTACCTGAACCTATGCAGCAAGAAGTGTTCGGTTTTATTGAGTTCATGCACGTCAAAGCAGCCCGGCTGGCAATGATGTCCAAACAAGATCCCGCTTTGTTACGCGAGGACGCATTGACAACCAATTGGAATCGGCCTGAAGAGAATGATGCATGGGTCCGTTATTAAAAATAGCTAAAAATCAATTAACTCCTTTTTTGAAAATATAAACATGTCAGACATAGAAATCGCCCAACAAGCCAATATGAAACCGATCATCGGTTTGGTGAAAGAACAATACGGCATCGACGCCGAACACCTCGACCCTTACGGCCATTACAAAGCCAAGATGTCGCTGGAATACGTCAACAGCCTGTCCGATAAACAAGACGGCAAGCTGATACTGGTTACCGCAATTAGCCCGACCCCGGCCGGCGAAGGCAAAACTACAACGACAGTCGGCCTCGGCGATGCGATGAACCGCATCGGCAAGCTTACCATGATGTGCCTGCGCGAACCTTCATTAGGGCCGTGTTTTGGCGTCAAGGGCGGCGCGGCGGGCGGCGGCTACTCGCAAGTGGTGCCGATGGAAGACATCAACCTGCATTTTACCGGCGATTTTCATGCGATCGGCGTCGCGCATAACCTGCTGTCGGCGTTGATCGACAACCACATCAATCACGGTAACGCGCTGGACATCGACCCACGGCGCATCCAATGGAAACGCGTTGTCGATATGAACGACCGTGCCCTGCGCCACATCGTCGTCGGCATGGGCGGCCCTGCCAACGGTTATATGCGCGAAGACGGCTACGACATCGTGGTCGCGTCCGAAGTCATGGCGATTTTATGTTTGGCGACCAGCCGCGCGGATCTTAAAGAACGTTTGGGCCGTATCGTAATCGGCTATAAATCCGACAGGGTCACGCCGGTCTACGCTCGCGACCTGAATGCCCAAGGCTCGATGGCTGCGTTGTTAAAGGATGCGATCAAGCCCAATCTGGTGCAAACACTGGAAAACAATATCGCAATTATTCACGGCGGACCGTTCGCCAATATCGCCCACGGCTGCAACACCGTAACCGCGACCAAAACCGCGCTGAAACTGGCCGATTATGTAGTGACCGAAGCGGGCTTCGGCGCGGATTTGGGCGCTGAAAAATTTATCGACATTAAATGCCGCATGGCCGGACTCAAACCGTCGTCAGTTGTGCTGGTCGCTACGGTAAGAGCGCTTAAATTCCACGGCGGCGTGGTTAAAGAAGAATTAAACCAGGAAAATCTGGCCGCGCTGGAACAAGGTTTTGAAAACCTTGAGCGCCACTTGCACAACATCACCCATCATTACGGCCTGCCTTGTGTGGTATGCATTAACCACTTCACCTTCGACACCGATGCGGAAATCGCGTTATTAAAGAAAAAGTGCGAAGCTTTGGGCGCAAAATGCGTGGTGTCTAAGCACTGGGCGGAAGGCGGCGCCGGCGCCGAAGAACTGGCTAAAGAAATTATCGAGATCGTAGATAACCATGAACCCGAATTTAACTATGTCTACGATGAGAGCCTGAGCCTTTGGCAAAAAATCGAAGCCATCGCCACCAAACTGTACGGAGCGGCCAGTGTCACGGCCAACCCAAAAGTGAAGACGCAACTGGCGGCATGGCAAGCGGATTACGGCAAGTTCCCGATTTGTATGGCAAAAACCCAAATGTCATTTTCAACCAATCCGAACGCCAAAGGCGCGCCTTCCGGCCATGTCGTTGAAATCAGCGATGTTCGCTTGGCAAACGGCGCAGGTTTTATTGTAGCGATTGCCGGTGATATGATGACCATGCCCGGCTTACCTAAAGTTCCTGCCGCGGAAAGAATTGATATTGATGATAACGGTAAAATTACCGGATTATTTTAAACAACTTAGGGGGTTCAAATTCCGAACCCCCGCCTTATATTCCCCATCACCCAAGGCAACAACATGACAGAGCAAAAATTTCGACTGGTTACACGCAGTGATTTTGACGGCTTAATCTGCGCGGTTTTACTAAAAGAACTGAACCTGATTGACGACATCAAATTCGTTCACCCGAAGGACATGCAAGACGGCATCATCGATATCAACGACCGCGACATCACCACCAACTTGCCCTATGTCAAAGGCGTACACCTTGCGTTCGATCATCATTTAAGCGAAACCATCCGTAACGAAAAAGCCGAAAATCACATCATAGACCCGGATGCGCCTTCGGCCGCTCGAGTCGTTTACGACTATTACGGCGGCGCAACCCGCTTTCCTGCCGCCTGGAACGAAATGATGGAAGCCGTCGACAAAGGCGATGCGGCTCAATTCAACCGCGAGGAAATCCTGAATCCGGAAGGCTGGGTGTTAATGAATTTCCTGATGGATGCGCGTACCGGTTTAGGCCGTTTCAGGGACTTTACCGTATCGAATTATCAATTAATGATGAATCTGATCGATTACTGCAAAAATCATACTATTGATGATATTTTGCAACTTCCCGACGTTCAGGAACGGGTCAAATTATTCAAAGAACACGAAGCCGCAGCCAAGGAACAAATTCAGCGTTGCTCTACGGTGCACAACAACTTGGTGGTACTGGATTTGCGTAATGAAGAAACCATCTACGCGGTCAACCGTTTCATGATTTACGCACTGTATCCCGAGAGCAATATCTCCATCCATGTGATGTGGGGCGTTAAGCAACAAAACACGGTATTTGCGATAGGTAAATCCATATTGAATCGCAGTTCCAATACCAATGTCGGCGAACTTTGCCTTAGCTACAACGGCGGCGGGCATTTAAATGCAGGCACTTGCCAAGTCGACAATCAAGACAGCGAGCAACACTTAAAAACCATTATTGCAAAAATCAACCAGGACGGCTGATTAGCGTCATGCAACGGCGGAATACTCTAAAAGAGTTTCCGCCTATCTTGCCCCTGATGCCTCTAAAGCCGGCTCAGCATTGCCCACCCGTCTTGTTGCCATCTCTTGATTTTTCCAATGCACTCGCCAAATCACCGGCTGCGGAAAAATCGACATCCACCAGTTAAGCCTTATTCTCCGGTATAATATTTAGCCAATCTTTTAATAACTTGCACGTTTATGTATAGATACGAAGGCCGGGTCATCTACGAAAGCCACGATGACGACGGTATTTTAGAAGTTGTCGAGCGTGACGGCGTAAGGTCGTTGCACTTCGGCTCGTTTCCCCGGCAAAGCAGCATGCTGCTGGCCGAGCCGGATAAACTGTACCTGAATTATGTGCGGGCAATGACCAGTTGGATGCTATTCAAACCCACGCTGGACGACGAAGCCTTGATTATCGGCTTGGGCGGCGGCTCGTTAACCAAGCATTTATTGCATCATTTCCCGGACTGCCGCTTAAGAGTCATAGAATACCGGGAAAGCGTGGTCAAAATCGCGCGCAGTCATTTCGGCCTGCCCCTCGATCCGCGCCTGAAAGTTATTATCGATGACGGCGCGAAATATGTCCGCCAACGAACAGACAGCCAAGCCGAGAAATACAGCCTGATGTTTGTTGACGCGTTCGACCATGAAGGCATGGCGCCGTCGATCAGTAATCATGCTTTCTTCGATGCCTGCAAAATGCTGTTAAAAAAAGACGGCATGCTGGTCATCAATCTTTGGGGCGGCGTCAACAATTCGCTATTCAAAGAGGTCGCCCTGTGGCTGGGACGCACTTTCGATTGGAGAATCCTGTTTCTTCCCGTTCCTGACCGCGGCAATATTATCGGCTTGGCTTTCAATGAAGAAGCCCCGATCCATTCCATGAAAGACTTAAGAACCCGAGCTATCATCCTTGAACAACTGTACCAAATTGAATTTATCTCTTTTTTAAAAGAAATCGCCAAACACAACACCAGCGTCCTCAGCAACTCGATACAAAAATAATGTCCAGCGCCTTACCAACCGAACCCCTCCTCTTTAGTTACCGGAAATATTGGGCTCAGCGCTTTGGCGTTGCCCCTGTTTTGCCGATGAGCAAAGCTGAAATGGACGAACTTGGCTGGGATGCCTGCGACGTGATTCTGGTGACCGGCGATGCCTATATCGATCACCCCAGCTTCGGCATGGCGCTGATTGGTCGGCTGCTTGAAGCGCAAGGGTTCCGGGTCGGCATCATCTCGCAACCGGATTGGACCAGCGCCAAAGATTTCGGCAAGTTAGGCCGTCCCAAGCTGTTTTTCGGCGTGACCGGCGGCAATATGGATTCGATGGTCAATCGTTATACCTCGGATAAAAAAATCCGCTCCAACGATGCCTACACGCCGAACGGCGTAGCGGGAAAACGCCCAGATCGCGCCGTCAACGTCTACTCGCATCGCTGCCGTGAAGCTTTTAAAGATGTGCCGATCATCATCGGCGGCATCGAAGCCAGTTTACGGCGCATCGCACATTACGATTATTGGTCCGATAAAGTCAGAAAATCGGTGCTGCTGGATTCTAAAGCCGACCTGTTGGTTTACGGCAATGCCGAGCGCCAGATCGTCGAAATCGCCCATCGTCTGGCAAACGGCGAAGCCATATCGGATCTGAAAGGCATACGCGGCACCGTACATTTTGTTAAACAAATACCGGAAGGCTTTGCGGTTAAAGATTCCACTGATATTGATCATCCGGGAGCGGTTATGCCGCCGCAAAATCCTTATCAGGAAGAGCCGGCTTGCGATAAAGCCCCTGATGCCGATGCCAGCGAAAAAGTAATCTCGTTCCCAAGCTCCAGCTTGGGAACGCACAGGCAGCTCATCAAAGATCAAAGAGCGAAAACCGTAATCCGCTTGCCCGCTTATGAAGCGGTAAAAGACGACCCGATACTGTACGCCCATGCCTCGCGAGTCATGCATGGCGAAACCAACCCCGGCAACGCGCGCCCGTTGATTCAACTGCACGGGACACGGCAGGTGTGGATTAATCCGCCGCCAATCCCGCTGACCACCAAGGAAATGGATGGCGTATTCGACCTGCCCTACTCGCGCGTACCGCATAAAGAATACGGCAACGCCAACGTGCCTGCCTTTGAAATGATCCAGCATTCGGTCAACATCATGCGCGGCTGTTTCGGCGGCTGCACCTTCTGTTCGATCACCGAGCATGAAGGGCGCATCATCCAAAGCCGCTCGGAAGATTCGATCATCAAGGAAATCGAAGCCATCCGCGACACTTCGCCCGCGTTTACCGGCCATATTTCCGACTTGGGCGGCCCGACCGCCAACATGTACCGCTTGGCCTGCAAAGATCCGAAAATCGAGGCTGCTTGCCGCAAACCATCCTGCGTTTATCCCGGCATTTGCCCCAACCTGAATACCGATCATACCCCGCTGATCAAACTCTACCGCAGAGTCCGCGCCCTGCCCGGCATCAAGAAAATCTTTATCGCATCCGGCTTACGTTACGACTTGGCTGTGGAATCGCCGGAATACGTCAAGGAACTGGTCACCCACCATGTCGGCGGCTACCTTAAAATCGCCCCGGAACACACCGAGCAAAGCGTGTTATCCAAAATGATGAAACCGGGCATGGGCACTTACGACCGCTTCAAGGATATGTTCGACAGATTTTCCAAGGAAGCCGGTAAAGAGCAATACCTGATCCCGTACTTTATCGCCGCTCACCCCGGCACGACCGATAAAGACATGCTCAACCTGGCGTTATGGCTAAAGCGCAACGGTTTCCGGGCCGACCAAGTGCAGGCATTTTTGCCGTCGCCGATGTCCATTGCCACCGCGATGTATCATTCCGGCAAAGACACGCTGCATAAAGTCAGTCGCACCGTGGCCGGTATCCCGATCCCCAAAAGCGTCAAGCAGCGCCGCCTACACAAAGCCTTCCTGCGTTATCACGATCCCAAAAACTGGCCGTTATTGCGCGAAGCTTTAAAAGACATGGGCCGTAGCGATTTGATCGGCAATGGCAAACAGCATTTGATCCCCAGCTTTCAGCCCAAAGGCACGATTGAAACACCGGAAAAAATCCAGCGTTTTAAAACCAAATATACCGGGCCGGACAAAATCCGCTCCGAAAAAAGCAAGCCGCAGCCGGTCAATAAAAACAAGGCAAAAAGAAAGCCAAAAAAGTACTAGCCAAGAAAAAAATGTTGTGTATAATACGCGCTTCTTCGCTGGTGTAGCTCAGTCGGTAGAGCAGCTGATTTGTAATCAGCCGGTCGCGGGTTCGATTCCCATCGCCAGCTCCAAGAATATCAAGGCTTTAGGTGCAAACCTAAGGCCTTTTTTATTGCCTGAGCCACTACAGAATCACCATTTAAAATAGAAACTGATAGTAATCAGTAGGGACTATTTTAAGCGCCCTGCTATTGATCCCGGCAATCACTGCCAAATTTTAAGCTCAAAAAAACCGCAACACTTGCCGAGTTTCAGGCGCGCTAAAAAGGATGCTTGCGGGCATTCCGGCACGCTATCTCCTAATTAATTGTTCACAACCCGACCCCCAGAGGATTTATCCAATCGGTGCATTGAGGCTTTTCCAATATTTTTGGTAGACTCCTCATAGATTGGGTTCTTTTTAGGTTAAAGACTAGGTGAGGTATAAAACACATGGCATCGTTTCATAAGCATATAAATTCCATTCCCGTAACCCTAATTCTGGCAACCGGGATGTTACTTATCGCCTGTACTGATAAGGGTGATGCTGGCAGCCACCCAGAAAAAGAATTACCAACCATCACCTTCGACATGTCCGACCCAATGCAAAGGGAAGCAGCAGCAGGCGACGCCGACGCTCTATACGACCTTGCTTATAGGTATCAGGACGGAAGAGGTGTTCCAAAAGACGAGGCGATTGCGCTTGAGCTATTTAGAATGTCCGCCAGACATGGGGGCAAACCTGTTAAAACCCCCTAATTCAACAACTTATCTCGCGTAACTTTTGCAAGGAACGCGGGCGCAAAAAAGCCGGTGTTACCCGGCCTTGATTGTTTCGTGACTTAATCTGTCGGGGCTATCTGATGGATAATGACGCCATTGGTTCGATCGATGACAATAAAAAGCCGATAATCCTCCAGGTTCGATTCCCATCGCCGCTCCCAATAAAAAGGCCTTAGATTTTTTCTCAGGCCTTTTTTATGCCTGCCACTTTGCAAGTGATATTTAGCCTAAAAGTCAGTTTCGTAACACGGCCATTCATAATCCCAAATTAACTTTTGTTATATGATTTTTTACGCTCGTTCCCAAGCTCCAGAGACGGTGAAAGTATTCTTGAAAATATGACACATCATCTTTTAGTGACGTGTAAGTCATTGTTTTATTTATCGTGGGAGGAGCTTTAGCCCCGAAGATCGGGGCTAAAGCCCCTCCCACATGAATACTTTCACAGTCTCTGGAGCTTGGGAACCGGCACAACCGGCACACCTTAAGTTGGCGCATAGGGGTACATACCTCGCAATTCCTGAAATTACGTGAACTCTAAAAAACAGGCGTTACCGCATTCCCACGTAGCGTTCGTCTTTATACACAAGCGTCTGGGTGACACCGTCATCCCGGCAGGGATGACGTGCTTTTAAAGATTTGTGAATAAAGACGGGCGTTGCGCGTGGGAATGCGGGTCAACAAAACCGGGAGAGGTTGAGCGGCTTTATCGGCCGCTCAGTAGCTGCTCAATGTCGTCGATTTGTCGCTGGGCTTTGGCCTCCCAGTCAGCAGCGCGGCCTTGATAGGCTTGAAAATCGCGTAACGCGGCATCGGCGTAGGCCTGGGCGCGTTGCAGCAGGTCGCGGCGGCGCTCCGGGCTGTCTGCCTGTTCGGCAGTTTGCCGATACATCAGCGACAGGTTGTAGCGTGTTCCGCCTGCGTTATAGCGGTTACCGGTTTGCTCAAAATAGTGCGCGGCTTGCTCGTAATGCTCACGGGCGACTTCAGTTTGACCGACTATGTGATAAAGACCGCCCAAGTTATTATGGAGCGGGCCAAGATCGGTGAGGGCGGCAGCGGGGCAAAGTTTTAACGCGTCAAGATAACAGGACTCGGCAGCTTGAAAGTGGCTCTGCACGGTTCCGTCGGGTTCATTCTGCTGACGGGCTGCCTTAAAGCGTTCGGCATGCACCATACCGATTTGTTGTATACAGCGGGAGCGTCCTAGCGCGTCGTCACGGTCGTGTAAGCTCAAGCTGTGTTGATAAGTGGCTTCGGCGGCATCGAGATCACGAATCTCAGCAATTTCCAAATAGGCATGTCCCAGGTTGTAGTGGCTAATGGCTTCCCCTGCGCTGTCAGCTATGCGCTGACAATAGCCTATGCATTCCTGATAGGCTGCGACACAAGAGGCGCTTCTTTGCTCGCTTAAAATCCGGCCTAAGGTAAAGACGCTAACCCCTAGCGTCCGAATAGCATGGCGTTGTTCGGCATTCAGCGGCACACCATCGGCGACTGCCAACGCCTCGGCGGCTTGTTGCCGATCCCACTCAACACATTTATTTTGCAAGGCAGCGGCAACAGCCAAGTCACGATCCCGGTCTTTTGCCAAATCAACCCGATAACCCATGACCAGAGTATACTGCTGTTCGCGCCCGGCGACCGGCTCATCCTCGACAGTGCAATAATCGGCGGCGATCTCCGCCACCAGCCGCGCCCATTCGGCGTAGCGTCCTTGATACTGATAAAGACTCCGTAATCCCTGCATAGCGCCGAGCAACAAATGCCACCAACCCTGCCGCCGCGCTAAACGCCGCGCATGCAGCAAATTGGCTTCTTCGATACTAAGCAAGGCTATCACCTCGCGATTGCCATTATTAAACTGCCCCCAGTAATAATCGCCCAGTCCCCCGATAGCCGCCACCCACGCCTGTAGCGCCGCTACGCTTTGGCTGCGCCCCGCCTCGCCGTCATAATGCCGGGCAAACTGTTGCTGTAAAAACCACGGTAGCGCGGGATGGATGTTGTACCACGTTCCACCGAGCGGCGTTAGCAGGCCGATGTCGCTGGCGCGGTTGAGCAACTCGCTGAGCTGTTTTCCATCCTTGCCTTGCAGTTCGGCTAAGGCGTATTCGCCTTTACCCATCCACGCCAGCGCATCGACATCCACCACCCCTTGAAAACAGTGCAGCAACGCGACTATCGGCAGTTCTTCCGCCGTAAAAGCATGGGCAAAGCCGTAAGCCAAGGAGGCGGCCAGCGAACGGTCGCGTCCCTCGGCGGCGTCTTCGCCTTCGACGGCTTGCTCGCCATCGCGTAGCGCTTGAATAATCGCGCTGATTTGTTCGCGACTGCGTAAACCACGGTTAATGGCTTGCATGGCGACCACGCGCAAGGTCAGCGGGTTGCCGTTGCAAAAGCGCAGCAGCGGCTGCCAGTCGCCCAGCTGGTGGCGTTGCAGGTTGCGTTCTTCGCCCAGTTTCAATACCAGCAAGGCGGCATCGGCAGACGACATGCGCGGCATGTTAATGCGGAACGGTATGCCGCCCAACCAGTGTTGTTCGTCACGGCGCGAGGTGAGCAGCAGTTTAACTTTGCTGGCTTGGTCGAGTTTGAGCAGTTTAAGGAAGTCGGCGAGTTCCTGCTGTTCCTGCGCTGTCCATAGTGAGGCGTTGCCTTGCGGAAACCCGGCAACCGGTTCGACGTTGTCCCAAATCCACAGCAGCGGAACCTGCCGCAGCACTTGCAGCAACAAGTCGCGGCGCTGGGTCTGATCGTTCAGCGCCAGCCAGTCTATGCCATTGGCCTCAAACAGCGGCGTAAACATCCGCCCCAGTTGGTTGAGCGCGTCGTTTAGGGTGGTGTAATTTTCAAACGAAGTCAGCAACACCAGCGGCTCAGCGCCCAGCCCGCCGGTTTCGGCATACCAGCGGGCGAATTCCACCGCCGTGCTGCTTTTGCCCTGCCCGGCGTAGGCATGGAGCAAGACCACGCGGTGGTTATCAAAGCCCCTATCGAGCATCAGCAAGGTTTCATCGCGGCCTACAAATCCGCTGTCGGGGACATAGCGCAATAATTCGGTGTTGCGCTGCACGGGGTCGGGGTTGTTTTGGTTTCCGCCGAGCCGCCCCGCTCCGTCCGGCGAGGGTTTTAGCAGCGTGAGCGGTTGGGCTTCATAAATCACCGGCACAAACCAGTCTTGCAACGGACGCGGCTTTAAACCTATCCAACGGTCGGGGTTGCGTTGCAAATGCTGCCGCGCCGCGCTGGCCGCCTGACCGAAGTCGCGGCCCAGGCTTAAACCGGCGTACAGTTCGCCGACATATTGCGCGGCGGTGACTACATAGACGCTGTAGCGCATTGCCAACACGGCGGGGATGCCGCAATCGACCACGGCTTGGGCGAGCGAGCCGATGTCACGGATTTCGTCATGTACTGTTGCCGCATCCTCGGGCTGGCCAGCGGCTTGGTGCATGGCGGTTTGGCAGGCATCAAGTACCAGAGAGGAAACACCATTATCGTGCAACAGCTCACCCAACTCCTTACCTGAGACGGGACGAATATTTGACTTATGAGCTAGATGTTCAAACAGTAAATAGCCGTGTTGGCCTGTGCGTTCACTCAAGGGCATGAGCGGCAACCAATCTGCAAGCACGGTTGTGCTTAAATCGGTATAGCAACCGTGTCCGTCAAAATGCACAATGTGAAAGGGCCGGCCTTGTTCTTTGGCGGCTTTTAGGGTGCGTTGCAGTTGCTCATAAGTCGGCGGACGCAGGGCAACGATGTCAAAATGGGCACGATTTTCGGCTAAGCCTTGCAGCAGCCGATTGGCACTAGAGCGAAACGGGATGACATCGTTAATGCCATCAGGTCGACTCATCACAAATAGCAGACGAATGCGCCCGCTTGGGTTGACCGGTACCGACACAAAGCTGATGTGGGGATTGGATTGCACACGGACAAAGGCGGCAACACGCACCGCTAACGCCGATTTCGATTGCGGGTCGCGCAGCAGTTCCCACGGAATCGCCGCCGCTTCGGCAATCCCGGCCTGGATTTCGATGCGCAAATCGGCCAGTAGGTTACGGATGGCAAACCAGATGGCCTGAGTGTTTTGGTTGGCCGCCAGCACTTTGTTGTATAGCTCGATGCCGCGTTGCTGCATCATGGTTTCTATTTGTTCAATCTGCACGGCGGGGATGGTGTCGGCGTGTTCCAGGTAATCTTCCATATACCAGCGCAGGTCTTCTTGCTCTTGTGCGGTCAAGGCAAAGTCGATAGCCGCCTCGGCTTCTAAGTCCGGCTGATCGGCAAGGCGCAAGCGCAGGGTGATTTGATGACGGTTGGGCGCTAGTGCGTTTTGGCGGATATGTAAAATGGCGGCGGACATGGTAAAGCTCCAAAATCTGAACGGATGGAGTCTAGTGTAAATGAGCGGCGGCTTTTTTTGTGTTTTTTTGTTCGGCTAGCAGGCACTTGTGTATAAAGACGAGCGCAACACGTGGAAACGAGAAAAACGGCCCCATTCAAGACGATTTATTTTTAAGGTCTTGATCCAATAAATAGACCAGCCGATTACCTATCAGCCTGTCGCAGATTCGATTTCCATCACCAGCGCCAAATAAAATAAAAGGCCTTAGATTTTTTCTAATTCTACTTTGTCAGATTTCACACAAGCTCGTCATCCCCGCCGGGAGCGAGGATCCAGTGCCAGGGATGGTAAGCTAAAATCCATCCATGGAGCCTGGATTCCGGCAATCCCTGCCGGAATGACGAGTCTGAATTGTGCGTTCATTGAATCGGACAAAGTAGAATTAACCCGCTTGTCATATGACTTTTTCCGCTTCGACTTCAATCATTACCATAGCCACATGAGCTTTACCGTCTGCTACCAGCGGCACTTTATCCAGATATTTTGCACAAACCTCTTCGATAAATACCTGCCTCCGTTCTGTTGGAATCCGCTGCGTATAAGGTAACCAAGTGGTTCGAATCCATCCTGCCAGCCCCGATTTTCCGTCATGCGTCATATCTTTAGGGATGAGTTCAACCCGCTTTATAGAAAATCCGGTTTCTTTCAATAGTGTTTGATATTCATCGACACCCGGAAAAGTAAAAGGGAATTCAAATCCAGTAAAGTACTGCGCCCATTGATCTGAAGCTCTAAGCTCATCCATGATCGAAAGTATCCCCTCAGCATCGCCTTTTCCGCCCATCCGTAAGAGAATTTTTCCGCCAACCCTGAGGCTTTTATATAAGCCTTCAATAACAGGTTTATGATTCTTGACCCAATGCAGCACCGCATTCGAGAAAGCCAGGTCAAAACACGCTTCAAACGATAAATCGCTCGCATCCATGACTTGAAACGACAGATTAGGATGCCGGTTTTGCGAATATTTTTCCTGTGCCAGATCGATCATTTGCCCTGAGTTATCAACGCCGACAACCGAGCCGTCAGCCACTAACCCAGCGATTTCCGCCGTTACTTTGCCATCGCCGCAACCTAAATCGAGAATGTCTTCCGCGCCGGTTAAATTTAGATTTGCAATAAGCTCTCTTGCCCATTTTTGTTGAGCTTCCGAGTTTTTCTCGTAATCCTGCGCATTCCAACGGTATGTATTCATCATGAACTCCTAAATAAATGGATGACCGAGGGTATTGTTTCCCTATCCTTTAACTGGTACAAGATGACAGTTTATACTGGTATAAAATACACCATGACCGAATCCGACCCTCGACGTATCCTTGCTGCTTTCATTCGCGCACATCGAGAGTGTTTGCCGCCGCCGTCCAAAGCGCAGGGCCGCCGCCGAACGCCCGGTTGGCGGCGCGAAGAATTGGCCGAAGCCGCCGGAGTCAGCGTTACCTGGATCACATGGCTTGAGCAAGGACGGGACGTTGCCGCTTCGGTATCCGCGCTGACCCGTCTTGCCGAGGCGCTCAAACTGACACCGGCCGAGCGTGCCTCGCTGTTCGATTTGGCGGGAAAACGCGATCCGGCCGGTCCTGCCGAACCCCAGGCCGACTTGCTGCCGGAGCTTTTAACCTTGCCACATCTGTTTGCGGGTCCGGCCTATCTCCTTGATCGCACCTGGACCGCCAGAGCTTGGAATGCCGACGCAGCCAAGCTGTTCACCGGCTGGCTGGATGAAGAAAGCAAAGAACGCAATCTGCTTCAATTCGTCTTCCTCTGCCCAAGCGCGAAGTTATTGATAGCCGACTGGCCGGAACGCGCCCGCCGCTTGGTTGCCGAATTCCGCGCCGATTACAGCCGCCGTCCGCTAGATGCCGCCATGCAAGCGCTGATTGACGATCTATTGGCCGGAAGTCCGTTGTTCGCCCAGCATTGGCGCGAACAAGCCGTGCTAAACCGCGAAGGGGGTGAACGCAGGTTCAATCATCCATTACATGGTGAGCAATGCTTTCTACAAACTACGTTATTGATCGCCTTGCAACCGGAATGCAAGCTGGTCTGTTTGGCAGCTGTGGAAAAATAGTGAAAACCGGAATCGTTGCGTTAGTTACAGCTTCGGTGGATGCGCGCTGCTTATCCACTCTACAAGCGACGAACAAAGACTGAAAACGCTGTAAGAGAAATTACCTTTTACTTCTTATCCAAACCGATAAAACCCAATGCCTGCAACCATTTCTTATCTCTTCGTATCGTATCGAGCCGGATTTTACGGGCATAAAGCTCGGCCTTGGTCTGCGCATAAAGAACCAGCAAGCGAAAAAAACCGCTATTCAGCAATATCGATCTTGCCGCCGCCCGCGAGATTAAAGGCGCATATCTGACAAACAACTCGTCTTCCAAACTGACAACGGCTTCGACAGTTCCCGGATCGCCTTGACGTGCGGCACGGCCGAATAATTGCCTATCCACCCGCGCGCTTTCGTGAAACTCGGTCAATATCACGTGCAGCCCGCCGCTTTCGGCCACTTCATCCGATAACTTGATGTCGGTACCCCGCCCCGCCATATTGGTGGCGACCGTTACCTTGCCCGGCAGTCCGGCCTGCGCAACCGCATCCGCCTCAACGTCGTCTTGGCGCGCATTCAAAACCGTATGCGCAAGCCCCATGTCGGCAAGGAGACTACCGAGATATTCCGAACCTTCGACCGAACGCGTCCCAACCAGCACGGCCCGTCCCATCGCCGCCAATTCGGCGGTGCGAACCGCGACATGCCGCCATCGCGCTTCCGAGGTCAAAAACACCCGATCAGGCAGTCTCTTCCGGCGGCTGGCTTTGTGCGTCGGGACTTTGGCTACCGAAATATCGTAAACCCGCTTCAACTCAGGCTCGATTTCCTTAGCGGTTCCGGTCATGCCGGAAAGAAGCAAATAGCGGCCGAAAAAGCGCTGATAAGTAATTTGCGACAAGGTTTTCCGTTGCCCGCTTATTTCGCAGTTTTCCTTAACTTCGATCATCTGATGCAGGCCCCGCTCCCAAGTCCGGTCGGGCATCGCGCGGCCGGTAAATTCATCGACAATCTGCACTTTGTTTTCGGCCACGATGTAATGCTGGTCGCGCTGGAACATATACAAGGCGGAGAGGGCTTTTTGTATCAGTTCGCGACGCCATAAGGTCGATTTCCATAAACCGTCCAAGTTTTCGGTCAGGCTTTTGAGCGTTTGATTGCCTGCCGCCGTCAGCCAGATGTCACGCTCTTTGCTTTGGACAAAATCCACATTGGCTTTTAATTGCTGCGCCAAGGCAATGGCCTGGGTGTAAACCGCATCGTCAATGTCATCCGGCACCGTTTCCGAGATAATCAGCGGCGTGCGCGCCTCGTCGATCAGGACGCTATCGGCCTCATCGACAATGGCGACATGCAAGCCGCTTAATAGTAATGCGGGCGCGGAGCGGCTATTTTCCAGGCGGCGAAGTTTAAGATGGGCATGCAGCACGCCGCCTGCCGCGATCCGGTCTTTTAAATAATCGAAGGTCAGTTCCTTATTCGAAACGTAGACAATATTATTGGCGTATTGCTCGCGGCGCGCCTCCAAAGCGGTATCCTGGATGACGATGCCCAGGGAGAAGCCGAAAAAAGAAAACAGCGGCTCGTTTTTTTCGGCATCGCGTTCGGCCAGGTAATCGTTGACCGTCACCACATGCACCGTAGCGCCGGTGGCGGCGGCCGTGCATATCGCCAGGGTGGCGGCGAGCGTTTTGCCCTCGCCGGTGGACATTTCGGCAATTTTTCCTTGCAGCAGGAATCGCCCGGCCATCAGTTGGACGTCGTGATGGCGCATGCCCAGTATGCGCCTTGACGCTTCCCGTATCACAGCGAAAGCCGTTACCAGCAAATCGTCGCGAAAACCTTTTTTTTGCAGCTGCCGGGCGACTTTAGCCAATTCGGCGCGCAAGCCGTCGTCTTGATGTTCCCGAACGGAAGACTCCAACGCATTAACTTTTTTTATAAAACGTTTGGCTTTAGCGCGGCCGCTGGAAGAGAAGCGGGCCATCAATCCGCGCAAACGTTCCTCAAGCTCGGATTCATGCACATCGACCCGCTCGACATAGCAACCATCGCCGACCTGTATGCTGCGCCCGGCCAGCAGCGCTCGAATATCAGACATTGAACCGGCTCAAAAACAATTGCCGCAACCGGCGTAAACCCTGCCAAGCCAACGGCTCATTGCCATGATCGAAGCGGACGTGAACGCGCTCGCCGAAGGTCACCGTTGAAACCGTCGCCGGCAGCGCCAGGTCCACGGTAAAAATCCGGTCAACCGTCTTCAATCCGTTCGGGTCGTCGGGGACGGTGGCGATGGGTCCTCCGCCGCTTAACGATAAGGCCGCCGACGGCAGTTCCTCTATGCCGCCCGCGGATTCCCTGGCTAAATTGACGTGATGGCTTTGCGTTATCCAATTCGATAGCCGCAGTTCTATCGACGCCAGCCGCGACCGCACCAAATCTATATCGTCCTGAGGCACAACCACCCGCGCCAATAAAGCATCGCGTTCCAAGACATAACCGACCAGGTCGCCTTTTTTAAAATATTTGCCGGGCATGTCCTGCGGCTGCGCGATAACAAAAACGCCATCGGTATTGGCGTAGCCGATCAGGCTTGCCGCACGTTTCTCCAATTGCACCTGCTTCTCCAGTTCGCCTTGCCATTGCCGAAACAAAACCGCGGCTTTAGCCGAATCGGAAAACTGTTCGGCGTTATATTTTGCTTCGGTTTCTTTGGCTTTGGCAGTTGCTACCGCCAGTTCGGTGAATAATAAATCATCCTCCAACACATACAGCGGCGTCGATTTCTTGACCCTCTCGCCGGGAGAAACCAGCCAGCGGCGAAAAAAACCGTTGCCCCCGGCGCGCAACATGGACTGGTCGGGCAGCCAGACGACACCCTCGGCCCGTGTATAAAGCGGCACCGGCAGGACAAAACCCAGCAACCCTATACCGGTCAGCATAGCCAGCGAGATCAATATCGCCGCCCTGCGCCGCCGTCTTAAATTGGCTGAACCGGTAACGTGCTTATAAGCCGCCCATAACGGCATGGCGACCAGTTTAAAGCCGCCCCATAGCGCCAACAGCACGCCGAAAATAAAGAACTTATCGGCGATGAATAGAGTGATGGAGACCGTCACGAAAGTGCGATACACCCACGCCAGCGGGGTATAGCAAAACAGCCATCGGCGTTCCGCTTCCGTCTCGTGAACAGGCGCGGCGTCATGGGCGCCGAAAACATACCGATCCCACAAGTAAGTCAGGTACTTTTGCCCGCGCTGGGCCAGATTGGGAATTTCGACCAGATCGGTAAAAATATAATAGCCGTCGTAGCGCAGCAACGGATTGCCGTTTACCACCAGCGAGGAAACGCCCGCAACCACCATCACGTTAAACGCCATCGCCCGGACAATGCCCGGTTCAACCAGCAACCAAACGTACAGCGCCAGCGCCGCAAGAAACAGCTCGACCAACATGCCTGCCGCGGCGACTACGGCACGCCTGTATTTGCACGGAAACGCCGCCGATGCCGAAGCCTCGACATAAGGTACCGGGGCAAAAACCAGGAACATCAGCCCCATCTCATGCACCGCACCGCCCCAGACTTTAACCGCGAAAGCGTGGCCCAACTCATGCAGCAACTTAACGGCCGGAAAAACCAGGGCCATGACCATCAGATTGCTTGATGACAGTACGTTATCCGATAAATTGTTGGTTAGCTCCGGCCAATGCCGAGCCGCCAGGATCAGCGCGGGAAACGCCACAGCTAGCCACAGTAAAGCGCCCATCGGGCTGAAAAGCCAAGCCAAGTTTGGCGCCCAGCGCTCCAGGAAATTATTGGGATCGAGCAACGGCAGCTTAAGGCTCATCGGGTTAAGGAACCATTGCTTCAAGGTCGCGATGCGCTTTTTGTGGTAGCGCTGAAACAGCGCGACCGGGTCCGGCGCCGAATCGACTTGCAACAGGTCGGCCCCATGCATTTGCACCAATAAATCGACAACCTCGTTTTGGGTGCAGGCATCGCCTTCGCTGCCGGTATTGGCAAGTTCCCATAATGTCTGGACGGACTTGACGCCGTCCATGCCCTTGACCAGCGCATAAGCGCCCGGAGAGAGCCGGTGATAGCGGCCGCCGGTCTGATCCTGCACCACATACCAAACCTGGCCGCGATAGACATGGCGATGCACCCTCGCTTGCGGAGCCAGGCGCGGTTTTAACTCGGCAACGCTGTGCCATGAGGAACTAAAGATGCTGCGGGTCATCGGCGGCGCTTCATGCTAAAAAACTGCGATTTGTCCACGAAAAGCACGAAAAATATTCTCGCGTCACTGCTATTAAATTAAGCACGTGAACACCATAAAAGCGGGGCGCGCTCGCGATTATGCTAGTTCCCAAGCTCCAGCTTGGGAACCAGCGAAAAACTGCACTCTAATTTTCGCCTCGTTCCCACTCGCTGCGTGGGAATGCAGTCAAGGCGCGCTGCGCTGCGAGTCACGAACACCATCTTGCGCATACGGAACGCAGCGCATCCAGCTTTGCATTCCCACGCGGCGAGTGGGAACGAGAATAATATTTTTCGTGCTTTTCGTATTTTTCGTGGAAAAAATAATTTCATGGCATCCAAGTCCACACCGTCAACGTCAGCCAATCGGTAAAACTATGAATCAACACCCACCACAACGAGTGCCGATCGGTAACCACCTTACCAATGCCTTCCATGCCCGGACGCAGCCGCAAGGAGGCTTCAGCAAGACTTGCCTCGACTCTAAAGAAATTTTTCCCATCCTCGGCGGTCGCCACCGGCGTCACCTTCTCCACCGTTAACGGCATAGCATCGCCGGCGATACCGGTAATCACCAGCATGCCCGGCTGGCCTACTTTGATATGGCGAATTTCCCGCTCATCCACTTGTAAAATCACCCGATAACTTTGCAGCGGCGCAATCTCAAACAGCTTCTTGCCGACCTCGACCGGCGCTCCGATCTGCTGGCTTAAATCGCCGGACACAACCAATCCGTCGAACGGCGCAACCAAGTGCGCATATTCAATCTTTTTCGTCACCAGGTTTAATTCCGCTTCGGCCTGGTTTAACTGTGCGCTCAGTACCTGCACCTCAGGCAAATCATGGGTCGCCATCGCCTCGCGCAGACGGTTGTCGTATTGATCGCGCTCGCTCGACCAACGCGCTTTTTCGATGATCAGGTCATGGTCGTCCAGCTCGGACAGCAATTGTCCTTGCTTGACCGTATCGCCGGCACGGACATAGGCCGAACCGATAAAGCCGTCGAACGGAGCCGATACCACGCGCTGAATCTCGCCTTCGATCACGGTTTTCGCCGTCACCCGGTAATCGATATGCACCAGCCATAAAATGGCCGAAACAATCAATACCAATGCCGCTGCCGCCTTCCATAGCAAGTAGCGCGGCCCGAACAACTTTGCCAGTGTCGATTTGGTGCTGTCCGCCAAGCGCAGCCAGGCGTTTTGCTCGGCTTTTTTACGTTGCGAAATAATCGGTGCGGCCATCGCGGTAAAAGCTTCCAGCCAATCCGCTTGCGCCTCGTCGAAAGCCTTGCCGGACGACTCCAATACCAGAACGCCGATACTGCGCCCGCCCTCAAACAGCGGGCAGGAAATAACCGACCTGGAGCCGGATATTTGCAGCAATTCGCGATGCATCGGAAAATGACTCATATCGGAACGCGTATTGAGCAGCACCGTCTTGCCGTAATCGTAAGCCTCTTCCATCGCACGCAGATAAGCTTTGGCCAGCGAGGTATTTTTCTCAAAAGTCGCCGCTTCCGACAGCGCGGTCAACTTGACGCTATCGTGGTTCGCCATGCCGATCGCCACTCTTGCACAGTTAAGACGCTGCCGCAGTTCGTTGACCGTTTCGAATAAAACCTGCTGCAATTTTCCATGACGCAAAACCACGGCAACCACTTCCAATACCGAACCGACGCGCTCCTTAGCCTGTATCGCCTCATCCAATTCCCGCCCGGTCAGCAAGCTCGACAGCCAGGCGCTGGCCCAATGGATTTCGCGGAATATCTTATTAACCTCGGCAATGCCGCAATCGGCTTCGATTGCAACCACCGCGCTGACCCGCTGCTCTAAAATAATCGGGTAAGCAATCTGGATTAAACGGGCCAGTTCAACCTGATCCGATACCGCTTCCGCTTGTTGCGATAACTCGGCCGGCTGAAAAACGCCGCGCCGGTCGCGCAAGCAAGTCTCCACTATCTTTGCCAGCCGGCCCATGCTCGGATTGGCTTTCGGCCAAACCGCCATCGGCACGTAGCTTTGCATCTGCGGCTCTTCGACCAATACCGCAGCCACGGTTGCGTCTGGAATCTGCTCGCATATCAGCGTAAGCCAAGCCTGACAGAGGTCTTTTGAGGTAGCCGCATTAACAAAATCATCCCACGGCGACGCGCCGGTTAAGGTTTGACTCGGTTTCGCCGCATCGTTGTCTTCTGCGTTTTGGCTCACTCGATAAGCCCCATGGAGACCTTGGCCGTTTTCGATACGGCAGCACCCGGCTCATCGACAAAAAGATCATCCAAAGCCGCAATGTCTTCATTGACCAAAACACCCATGATCGATTTTAACTTTACGAAATTGACTACCTGATCGTAACGGCCTTTGCTGTAATCCCGCCGGGCTTCGGATAGTTTCTGCCGCGCTTCCAGCACGGCCGCTTCGAACTTCAAGCCATTACGGCTCGCCATCGTCGCCGCGCGCAATGCCGAGTTTGCCGCTTTGATCGCCTGCCCGGCGGCGCGGGTTTTCGAGTAAGCGGAATACCAGCCGTACCATGCCTGCTTGGCGGATAATGCCGACGCACTCCTTGCCGCCTCGATATCGAAACGGGCTTTTTCTTTTTGCGCAACGGCCTCCTCTACCTTGGCCGTCTGCGTGCCGCCGGAATAAATAGGCATATTGAGCTGCAAGCCGACTGTTCCCAGCATAATGTCATAACCGGCCTGCCCCGGAAATCCGCCGACCGCCTGACTGTTTTTGCCGTAGCTGGCGACCAAATCCAAGGTAGGCTGGTGTCCTGCCTGCTGCTTGCGAACTTCATGCGAAGCCGCTTCATGGGCATGCACCGCCGCCAAGATAGTGTGATTTCCCGCTTCTACGCTTTCCAGCACAGCCTTGAGTTTTTCCCCGCTCAAGTTTGCAAGCTCAGCATCCTCGCGCATAAAAGTAAGCGTGAGTTGATCGATATTACCGACAATTTGCTCTAACGCCGCGCGTTTAAGGCTTGATTCGGTCTCGGCGGACACCTGTTCAGACATAGCTTGATTCAATTTTGCCCCGGCCTCATCAAGCTCCGGGCGGCCGATATAATTAAGCTCGAAGCCGCGTTTGGCTTCTTCATAACGATGTTGGGCAAGTGCAATCTGTTGCTGGGTAAACAGCACTTGATCCCGGGCGGCCAGCACATCGAACCAAACGGAAACGACTTTCGCCAACAGCTCTTGCTCGGTATTCGCCAATTGCTGCTCGGCCTGGGAAGCCGCGGTTTCAGCCTGCTGCAAACCAATATAGCTTGGCCGCTTCCAGATCGGCTGGGTAAGGCTTATTTGTTGGGAGTCGCTGTCATATTGATCCTGGGCGGGCGGAACGTTTGCGCTACGGGTATTGTAATTCCGCCTGTTGAAATTAACGCTGGCAGTCACATTGATTTGCGGCAGCAAGCCGCCGAAAGCCTGGTCTGTTCGCGCTTTGGCGGCCTGTACCGCGGCCTTGGCGCTCAGGTAGGCCGGCTCATTAACTCTTGCCATGTCTAATAAAGAAGATAAGGTCTCGGCATAAGCGTTAGCGTGTACGAATAAACTTACAAGAAGAATCAGTCGCCTATCGTAAAAAAGGTGTGGGCAGGTTTTCGGTTTTATCACTGACATTATTGTTTAACACTGAACATACTGCTGGTGGCAACGCTCGCTTGACCCAGACGGTAAAGCTGCGCCTTGACCGGATTTGCTCCGGCACTGGCAGTCATTCTACCAGATTACTGATGACGGCGATGACATCTTCGCGCGAGCCGGGCGGCACCGTCGCTGCCGCGCACGCTAAAGCGCCAGAGTCCGGCACTGCCGGTCCTACGCCCGAACAACACGGGTTACACTACAGCGCTTTCAGCCGGGTTAGCAGGGAGTCCTCCTCATCGCAATCGATGATCCAATCGCCGATTTGTTCCAAGGTATCGGTGTTCGTGACCGGTTCCAGAAGCGTTTTGGCCGTTTCAGCAACAGCAGGGCCGAAACGGCGCCGTATTTGCCGGGCCAGCAGGACTTTCTCGGCGGCGATCCCTTTTTCCATCCCTTTTTCCATACCCTCAACCCAACCTTGCTGTTTCCATTGCTGTGTCCACTCGGATACGCGTTGTGCTAACATTGTCTTAATCTCCGCTAAGTCGTTGATGTTGTCCGGTTGTTCGTGGTTGCCGGCGGGCAACAGCACCCGCTTGATCCATACGGTAAAACTGCGCCTTAACCGGGTCTGTTCCGGTGCGGTGAGCCATTCTATCAGATTGCTAATCACGGCGATGATATCTTCCCGCGAACCGGCGTTTTCCAGCCGGAAGATCGCCGCAACCAGATTTTTTAACGGACTCAGTTCTTGGATGTCGAACGCGCCTTCGTCCAGCAACAAGTAGGTCAGCGACGGCCGGTATTTTTCCAGGCCACCCGGCACATTGACAATCAAATCCTTTAATTCGGTCGCTGCATCCCAGCGTTTTTCGCCGTTGTACAGGACGACGGGTAATATCGGCGGCAGGTGTTTGTCCGCGGTCAGTTGTTTGGTTTTGATCAGGTCTTGATACAGCAGGCCCATGTAGCTCATCAAGCGGACCGCCATGTAACGGTCGATGGTCGATTGAAATTCAATCAGCAGGTACACGTAGATCCAGTTTTGCCGGTAGCGGACTCGCCAGATGACGTCGTCTTCCCGGCTACGCAAGTCGTCGGTAATGTAGCTGCCGGACACTTTTTCCAGGGTACTGAAGTCGAGTTCGTCGACCCAGGCTTCGCGAACGAAGCCTCGCAGTAGGTCGATGATGATTTCGGGTTCGGAAAACAGCAGCTTGTAGGCGGTATCGCGGGCTTGGTTCATGGCTTAATGCTAACACGTTTGCTTCGCCGGTCATAAATGCCATTTGGGCCACGTCTTGCGGCCGGACCCAAATGACATGCCCGGCCGCGTTGTCGCCATTACTTCAGCATTTTCACCACCAACCCGGTCTGCTCGGCCAAGCTTTGCTCCTTGGCCTGTTCGGTCAGTTGTTCCATAACCCAAGCGTCTTTTTTGAGCCGACCTAGGTTCGGCGCTTGGCCGGTCCAATCGATTCGGTCGACCGTCCGGCTGCTGTCTTGGTTAACGAGGATCGTACCGTGCCGGCCGTCAAGCGCTTGCCCGTCATCGGGATGGACGGACTGCACGATGATCGTGGCACCCCGTTCATCATCGTAGCCGTAGCGAGCACTCTGCTCGAAGCCGGGCTGCCAACGGTTGTCGAGATCGTCATCGTCCCGGTCCGGCAGCACGGTCAAGGTGATGCTGGCCGTGGTGCTGAGCCGGCCGTCGGACACGGTGTAGGTGAACGTCTCGGTTCCGGTGAACTCGCGCTTCGGGATATAGGTGTAGCTGCCGTCGGCGTTCTTAACCAGTTTTCCGTGCTTCGGCTCGGTGAACGTCAAGCTCAGCACGTCGCCATCGACATCGCCGATCAGGCCGGCAAAGTCGATCACGGCGCTGCCGCTTTCGCTCAGCGTGTAGCGAGCGCTGGCGGCGAGCGGGGCGTCGTTGACCGGCAGCACGGTGACCAACAGGTCGGCTTCGCTGCTGGCTTGGGAGCGGTTGGCTTGCTCGGTGCCGGTGGCGACGATTTTCAGCGCGAATACCCCGTTGAAGTCCTTGGCCGGCACGATCGCCAGCTTGGCGAGGTTCCAGCCGGTCACATCCACCGTGCCATTGTCCAGCGTGGCGGTGAAGCGGTTGACGCCGTCGGTTAGCGTCGCGCCGACCGGGATCGCGCCGATGGTCACGGTCAGGGTTTCGGAACCGTCGGTGTCCTGCAACCGCGCGCCGATGGCCGACAGCGGCACGGCGCCGTCTTCAAAGCCGGTATTGGCCTGGAGGGTTTCGGTCAGGGCGATGTTGTCGAGCATCATGCCGCGCCCGTTGGACTCGCGCCGAACGGCTTCGCTGACGATGCGCAGGGTTTGCGCGCCGCCGGAGCCGGTGAACTGGAACACGCGATGTTGCCAGTTCAGCGTGTCGCCTGGACTGGTGCTGTCGTCGCCGCCGATGCGGACGCCGTCGAGGTAGATGCCGATGCGGGTCGTGTCGGCACCGTAGCCCAGGTGGCCGGCCAGGTCGAGGCTCAAGCTATAGGTCGCGCCGGCGATGGTGTCGATGCGGCGCTCAATGCCCAAGGTTTCGTGACCTTCGCCTTTTGCGTTAGTGAGTTCGAGCCAATTGTTGCCGTTGCCGCCGGCGGCGTTGACGATTCTGCGCCGGCCTTGGGCGTCGCGCATCCGGTCGCCGCTGCTCCAGATTTCGAAACTGCCGTGCTCGTCGTGGTTATCATGGTCGTCACGGCCATCATGGTTTTGCTCGGGACGAGCGACGAAGCGCCAGCCTTCCAGTTCGCGCTGTTCAAGCAGTGTCGAGTGGGTGTTCCGGTTGCTGACGCTCTCCCAACCGGTGCGGAACAGCTCGCGGCTGGCGCCGGGCACGTCGCTCAGCACTAACGCGGGCGCATCGGCGACCGGGTTGACGATCAGGCGCACGCTGGCAATGCCGGAATCCAGTTCGCCATCGTTCAGTTTGTAACGGAAGCTGTCTTCGCCGCTCCAGTTCGCGAACGGGGTGTAACTGACGGTTTGGTCGGCGTTCACCACCAAGGCGCCGTGCGCCGGCGGCTCGACGATGATCAAGTTTAAGTGAGCGCTGTCGATGTCGTAGTCGTTGGCCAGGATCGCCAGTTGGATACGATGGTCTTCATCCAAGGCCGCCGTATCGTCCTGCGCGACCGGGGCATCGTTGACGGAGGTGATGGTCAGCCGTACCAGCGCCGGGCCGGAATCCAACTGGCCGTCGCTGACGGAATAGTTGAAGCTGTCCTCGCCGTTGTAGTCGGTATCCGGCACATAGGTGTAGCTGCCGTCGTCATTTTTGACCAACTGACCGTGCTGCGGAGTGCCGACGGTCACGGTCAACGGATCGCCGTCGACGTCGCTGGCGCTGCCCAACAGGTTCAGGGTGATGCGCCCGTCTTCAAGCAAGGTGGCGGCAATCGGGCTGACCACCGGTGCGTCGTTGACCGGCACGATCGTCAGCATCACCGTAGCAATAACGGAATCCAACTCGCCGTCGTTGACTTTATAAGTAAAGCTGTCGTTTCCGTTATAGTTCGCGTCCGCCAAGTAGGTGAAGCTGCCGTCGGCGGCCACAGTAACTTGGCCGTGTTGTGGCCCAACAACTATGCTGCCTTGCAATACGGCGCTGTCGATGTCGGCCGCGACCGCCAACAGACTGCCGCTGACCGGCGTGTCTTCATTGGTGCTCAGGCTTTGGTCGCTGGCGGTTGGCGCGTCGTTGACGGCGTTCACCACCAAACTCACTGTGGCGATCGTGGAATCCAGCTCGCCGTCGTTGACTTGGTAGGTGAAGCTGTCGGCTCCGTTATAGTTGGCGTCGGCCAAATACGTAAAGCTGCCGTCGTCAGCCACCGTGACTTGTCCATGTTGAGGCCCGGCGACAATGCGGCCTTGCAATACGGCGCTATCGATGTCGGCGGCAACGGCCAGCAAGCTGCCGCTGACCGGCGTGTCTTCGTCGGTCGTCAGCGACTGATCGCCGGCGGTCGGCGCGTCGTTGACCGGGGTCACGGTTAACAGCACGGTAGCGAGATTGGAATCCAGTTCGCCATCGTTGATCTTGTAAACAAAACTGTCGGCACCGTTGTAGTTCGCATCGGGCGCGTAGGTATAGCTGCCGTCGGCGTTTTGGCTCAGGCTGCCGTGCGCCGGACCGCTGACGATGGCGGCCACGAGCGTGCCGCTGTCAACATCAACGGCCATCGACACCAGGTCGATCATGGCCGTGGCGTCTTCCGCCAGGGTTAGCGCGGTATCGGCGGCCACCGGCGCGTCGTTGACCGGGGTCACGGTCAAGGTCACGCTGGCGACGTTGGAATCAACGCGGCCGTCGCTCAGTTTATAACTGAAACTATCCTCGCCGTACCAATCCTTATCCGGGGTATAGCTGAAGCTGCTCAGCTGGCCTAGCTCGGGATGGGGCGGATTGATCGTGACGTGGCCGTGGCTCGGCGCGTTGACGATGACCGGCACAAAACCCGGTTGGAACGCGTTGAGGTCGTTTGCCAGCGCGTCGATGACGGTCGGCGTATCCTCGGCCAAAGTGGCGCTATCGTCGACGGTTTGCGGTACGCCCAGGCGCAGGTCGCGCACGGTGATTTGGCTGTTGCTCGCTTCGCTGCCCTGGCCGAAACCGATCAGGTCGAACGACAAGTTGACCGCGGTGCCGGCGGCAATGCCGCCGAGGTCGACCAGATAGGTGCGGCTGCCGTCGGCGTTGTCGATGCGGGTGATGCCGGAAGCGATATGTTCTTCGCCGTTGGCCTGGCGGTTCAGGAACGCGTCGTTGCGGCTCAAGCCGGTCGCGCCGAGCAGCGACACGCCGGTGTTGGCGTCAAGCAAGGCGGCTTCGAACGCGTCGTCCGGGCCTGTTGCCTGGTCGCCCAACGCCGCGTTGGCGACGGTGAACGACAGGAAGCGGTCATGCTCGCCGAGGATAAAGGTCTGGTTCAACCGGGTTTGCCGGCCCGCCGTTTCGGTCAAGACTGCCGCGCCGTTCGCGACAGCGACGGCACCGGTCGTTTCCCAGCCGGTGCTGCCGTTAGAAAGGTCGCCGTTAATCAATGCCGGATTCGCAACGGTTTGGTATTGGATCGGTTGGAAAACCAAGCTTGCCCCCGATTTTGCGGTGACGGCCTGTTGCAGGTTAGCCATTAATGCCAGTTCTTCGGCTCCGGGCAAACGCCGCTCGCCGGGCGTTACGGTAGCTGCCATGGTATCGAGACCACTATCGGAGTGTTCCAAGCCTAATACATGGCCCAGCTCATGAATCATTACTCCCAATAAATCAACCTTGCCCGCTGCCGGACTACCTTGGTTAGCAACGTATTCTTGTGTACTTCCTAGTTGGGTGAATTCCTCGCTAAGATTCGGCGTCTGGTCAACAAACCAACCCCAGCCTGCGGCATCCGCTGACAGCGTGATGTGGTTGCCTTCGGTTTGAGCGACCACATTATCGGGGAGGTCGCCGATGCTAAAGCGGGTATTTTCCAAGACTGAGCTTAATCCACCGTGATCTAGCCAGAATGATTTGGCTTGAGTAAAGAGGGTTTGTAAATCGGCTGTATTTAAGGCGACGACAGCAGTATTGACATCCGAAGCTGCTTCAGCCATTAGGTATTTAATATGTCCCACTTCTTTGTCTTTAAATACTTTCGCCACATCGCTGACAAGGTTGGTCACATTATCAATGGCTGTCAGTATGGACGATTTCGTTACAGTTTGAATACTTGCCGTTAAATTACCGTTAGCATCCTTTGCAAAAGCAATACCTTGAAATTCATCGGACAATTTGCCCGTGACAAACCGTCCGTTCGCCGCTTTGTCGCGCACAGCAAAGTAAATATCCGGCAAAGCCTCGCCACGCGCCAGTGCACGATTTTTAATAATTTCAATCACGGTATCGCGCACTTCGGCGCTCTGGAAGTTATAAACGTGGTTATAGCCTTTGCTAAGCCCTAAATACTGGTTGTTTTCTTGAATCGCTTTTGACAGATTTAACATGCTGTCAAAAAGCTTATCTTGTAACACCAAATCGTCTTTAAGGTTTTGGAAATACGGTACAAAATCATCACTGAATCGAGTATACCAATATTTGGAATCAATCGTCGTCATCGACCAAGAGCCGTCCGGCATTTTGGCTCTACCGTCCCCCGCCCGAATAAAGTTATTCGCCTTCGAACTGGTATTGGGGTTGTCATAACGGTAGGAGAAGGCAGCCCATTGCTTGGGGTTACCCGCCGTGTCGTAAATCACCTGCGCCCCTTCTTCGTTATATTGAAAGCGATTCGGCGCCGTGTTGGGATTTTTCTTGATCGTTTCGCCGACCAAAATCATGCCCCGATTAACACCTCCTAACTGCCTCGCCTCTGTCTCGGTAAAATAAAGACCTAACCGCCCGGAAGGCACCAGTCCATTATCGATATACTGTTGCCAGCTGCCAATATCTTCCACATAACAACTGTTGTGCACCCAAACCCCTTTGGTGCCTACGAAATAGGTATGAAAGTCCTCAACCGCAAAGTTATAAACCGTGGTTCTGAAGTAGAACGCCGGATTTTCCATGTCTTCGTCCAGAAAGCCGCGCTGCCATTTGGGATCGTCTTTGGAACGAAATTCGTTGAATTGATTACACGATAAATCAATCAGATTACCTGTCTCACACATGATGCTGTCGCCATCAGGCTCCCAAGCCATATCCATATTGGAATGGTCACGGTACAAAGGCACCGCTTTAAAGATCAAAGCTAACCGACCATTTTCCAGTTGTAATTCATCCCTCAACTGAAGATCCTTGGCCTGTACCCAGCCTTTATCTTTGATCCAGAACGGGTGGTTAGGGGTTACAACAATACGAGCATGATCACAATAATCAATTAGTTTGCCATTATTAACCTTTTGATCCCGAACATCTTTTTCAACATAATCAACCACCCACACCTCCCCGTCCTCATAACGGAAGGTTTTCGTGACCCGCTTATAGGCCAGCTCCCCCTCGCCGCTCTCGGGTTTGGATAGTACCCAGTCTCCCACCTCGATTTGCTCGATGGGCTTTAGACCTTCTTTGGTGTGCACCAGAGTGCCTGCGGCAAAACAATAGTCTCCAAGCTCACCTGTGGCGCACTTAGCCCGCATCTCCTTATCCGCTTCTGCAACGATGCGTTTATACGCAGCGTTACCGAAATAGCCTTGGCTATTTGCTTCCAATTCGAGTTCCTGGAAAGTTCTGGCCGGGGTGGTCATGCTCAACTGCGCGGCAGCGTTGGCATCGTCCATGGCGTTACGTGACAGGGTCATAAAGTAGTTTTTCAAGTTAACCGCCTGAACCGCCTGCTCCCATGGTTTGGCGTTGGCATTGACCATTGTGCCGAGGTCAGGCAAGGTGCTCAGCCAGTTGATGGCTGCTTCAGTGTTATAGGTAGAAGTACTAGGCAAGCTGATAACACGCCCCCCTGTCAATTCGATTTGACCACCTGCGTGGTTTAGTATGCTGCTGCCCGTCGTATCGGCTACTGATCCTAAAAGTCCGTTTGACTTGGCTGAAACAATGGACTGGACAATTTTCCATCTCAACGGGTTGAGGATGTTCGGGCTGTTCCATAATACCTTGCTCATGCCTCGTGCCGCGCCACTCATCAACGAGCCTACCAGTGGAATTCCGGCCCCTATAGCAGTACCAAGCGTGAGTTGGGTGAAGGTGGTGTCTAAAAACTGTTGGTTTAATTTATTGGGATCATAGATTTCATAACTGAGCGCTTCTCCTGTCTTTTGGGTTATCACGCCGGTGTAGCCCGCCGCCGCGCCACCTGCTACTTGTCCCCAAAGCCCTTCGCCCAGCCTTGAAACAGCACCGTTATAGACACGTGCCCCCAAGGCAATGGAGGCGACTGACGCCACTCCATCCACCAGACTGGATGTCCAGTAACTTGCACTACTGGTATCCAGTTGGTTATAGCGATCAGCCTGCCGATCCAAGAACCCGACTGTAAAGAAATTCCAGCCGTTGTACGCCAATTTTCCGCTCATATACGCGAAGGCGGATTGGTCGTAGGTGCCATTTTCAAGTTGTGTTTCAATTTGGTTACTATCTATCCCAAACCAGTCTTTATAGAGATTGTAATCCCCACCTTGCAGTTGCAATGGGGTATATTCGATTTTAACTTCGCCCAATTGATACGGGCGACCGGGCACCGAGTACGCATTAACATCATAGATCCAGCCTAATGATTCGTCGTTAGGGTTATATAAATGGTCGTAGCGTAGGGGGGCGGTTCCCGGCCTACGTCCTGCTTCGCCGGTTATCCCGGCGATTCGATCAATAGGGATAATGCTTTCCTGGCTTTTCCGGGCATCAAGTGCAGCTTGTATGATCGCCGAGGTATTCCAGACGAACAACGATTTGTAGGAAAGATTCTCATGGAGCGGCTCATTATAAAACCACACATCGGCATACAGCTGGGTGCCATTTGCCGCGAGACTTAAGTGCTGGACGTTACCGCCAACAATCGGTGTGGTTGCACCTAAATACTGAGGTTTACCTTTTTTACCAAACGGATCTTGAATAATGCCGATTTTGCCGCCGATCTGCTTATTGGCGAGGTTGCTCGGAGCAACTTCGTCAAACTGTTGCCAAAAGTCAAATTCGTTATAAATGAAATTATAATCGGCAACCAATGCATATTCGATTCCATCATATTCAACCAGCACGGTATCGTCCGCCTGTTGGATATTTTGTCTAAATTTCTTATTAAACCAATCGCTAATGGCATTTCCGCTTTTATCTTCCGGCTTTAGATCCATGGAATTCACAGTAAAATCGCCAGTCATCGCCCCTTTTTCAGTGCGTTTGACAATAATACTGGTAAAGCCTGAATTATAGTCTTGTTGGTTGGCGACTAAGAACTCGCCCTCCTCATTGCCGCTGGTAATAAACTGGGGGTATTTACCGCGGTTTTGCTGAAAGTCTTTAGAATTTAATTCGACAACCGACTTGTCTCCCGCCACAGTTCCAGAACTATCAATTTGACTAAGATTAATAAAATAGATATTCCCTTGGGTGTTCGATTGTCTATTGGTACTGTAGATTGACCATGGCGATTGAGGAGCGGTTATCGCTAGATAAGTGCCATTATTAATTGCCATATCTTGAAAACCAAATGGAGCTACACAATCAAACTTTACCGTCTGAATTTCTTTTAAAAATCGATCGCTCATTTGATCAATATTGATACGTAGTAATTGACTACTACCGGAACCATAGCGATCTCCTTCTGTAGCATATAGCCAACGATCTGTTACCGCCAAGCTGGTTAGTCGCGCTCCACTGCCTGTCAATTTGATGGTATGAACCACTTGCAGGGTTTGAGTATCGATAACGTAGATTTGATTTTTTTGTGCTGCAATAAAAGCTAATGAGCCATCATAACTGTAGGCAATTTGATCGGTATAAGCTCCCCCGAGCATCAGTTTATTGCCTTGCTCATCCTTAGTTATTTGAGCAATTGAAGCCAATTTGCCCTCAACACTGGTTTGAAATACTTCGATTCGATCAAAGCGCGTTGCAAAGCTGTTGGCCGTTCCTAAACTCCATGCTTGCACGGGGTTGGAGTCAACTGCAACCGTAGTGCTACCACCATCGGCAGTAGGTATTACAGCGGTTCGTTCAACATAAACATCATGCATGGACAAAGCCACTCCCTTCGGCAAAGTCACTTTCAACAGACTAGAATTGGTGGGAGCATCAAAACCTTGCCAAACAAGGCCTCTGTCTAATGGGTCGCCAATTTTAGAGTAGCTGTAAAGTTGTTCACCACGGGGCACGAGCCAAACTTTGAGTTGATAGCCAGACTCCGGCATATCTGGAGGAATAAAATTTTGCCCGCTGACAGTTAATGTGTTGTCTTCCTGATTGTAATTTAAACCAGTAATTACTGGCGTATTGACGGTAAAACTCGGTGCGGCTGGAAATTGATCCGCTATGTTTTCCGGTTTAAATGCAGTGCCTGGTATTTCCTTTTTGTAAGAACCTTCCAGGGTATATTTCAAGCCAAATGCACTGGTCACCGATGACCAAAGGTTAAGTACACCTGTGGCAATAGTTGCTCCCACCCTATATGCAATATTGTCAGTTGGTCCCCAAAATGCGTCATATTGATAAACGGTTGTCGATTTGACCTGATATTCGCCTGTTTGTGGATTACTGTTATCCTGGTCTATAGAAGTGATCACGAATGTTCCACTGCCTCCAGTTATGCCCGAATAAGGCGGGCTTGCTGTCCGAGCAACACCATCCACTCCAACAAAACCGTTATCAACTAGCCACCATGTTTCATGGCTACTGCCATCTGTATCGAGGATAGTTCCTTTGCGCCAGAATGCGACTTGAGTACCGGCTGGTAGTGATTTTGGCTGACCGGTAGCAGGATCAATCGGTGCTTGCACTTTAATCGCCAATTGCATCGGAAGGCTAGTTTTCCCCCCTTCGATATGGATTTCAAATGCACCTAGGGCATCTAGTAGGGCCGGTACCGGCAATGGCATACCAAGGTCGTTAAGGTTACGGCTCTGAATAGAAGCACTTGCGCCTTCTGTCAAAGCGCCAGGAGCCAGCATAAGCATGTTATCGCCTTGTTGGTCTTGGACGACTAAACCTTGACCAGCTTGCACTGTGCCTTGTCCTACTATTGGTACAACAACATTCAACTGAACATCATGCTGCATGCCGCCGTTGATGATGCTCAGCTTGACCGAGCCGGTGGCTTTGGCCCGGATCAAGCCGTCAGGCGTGATGTCGGCAATGCTCGAATCGCTGATGAAGTATTGGGTTCCGGCGGATGCCGCCGAGATGTTGGTGTGGTCCGGCAAGGTAACTTTGAGTTGCCGTTGCCCCAATAACGGCAAGGAGATAGCGCGAGGATAGACATCGACTTCAAAACCGTTGTCGTCCAGTCGCGGCGGCGTCGCATCAGTATCGACGGTGAATACGTTGACACCTTCGATACCACGCGCACGAACCTGCACTATCGCGGTGCCGTTGCCGACTCCCCTGACCCAGCCTTGCTCGTCAACCGTGGCAACGGCGGAATTGCTTGATGAGTATTGCAAATAGTTTCCGGACAAAGCAACGCCTCTTTCATCCTCAAAGTCACCGGTAATTGCCATGAACCGAGCATTGCCCAGTGATAGCGTCGCCATGCGGGCAATGTTGATTTGTTGCAGCGCCGCGCCGCTGACGTTGAAGACCATGTCAATCGGCGCCCCCAGGGCATAACCGTCGTCAGCCTGCAAGGTAACGATGGCTTGGCCTGCGTAGCCGGCTTCCGGCGTGAACAGCAAGGTGTTGCCGTCCGCGCTGAGTTTGGCGCTGCCGTGCGTGGCGTTGAGCACGCGCAGGAACACGCTGTCGCCCTCGATGTCTTCGGCGATCGCGCTGACGCTGACCTGGGTCGCCAGGTCGGTGTGGGTTTTACCTTGCGGTAGGTTGGCAACGGCCGTCGGCGCCCGATTGGCTTGGAAGCCGTAGTTGGCGTACAGCAGTTGGCGGTCGGCGGCGTCGGTTTGGCCGTCGCCGTTGAGGTCGCCGAGGCGGCCGATGGCGCCGGCTTGCTGCCAGGCTTGGCTGTCGGCGCCGTCGATAGCGCCGTCGCGGTTCAGGTCGCCGGCGACGCGGAGGCTGACGTTCGCGGTGCCTGTGCCGGTCAGACGGATCAGCTTGGCGCCGGCTTCGGTCACGCGCACCAGCCAGGTGGTTTTGCCGTTGACGGTGGCGTTGCCGATCAGGGTCGCGCCGGTGACATCGAGCGTGGCATCGGCCGGCAGTTCGGTTTCGAGCGCGTAGACGATCGCGCCTTGGCCGCCGGGCGTGTGCACGGTGGACGCCAGTTCGGAGGCGCGGACGTTGAACGCCAAGGTGACGCCGTTTTGACCAAGGTCGCCTGTCCATTGGTTCGCGCGGCTGTCGCCCAGCCAGTTGACCGCCGCGCCGAGTTTGGCGGCGATCGCGTCGGTAAACGGTTTTCCGTGGCTGTCGTAAGCCAGCGGCGTGCCTAAATCGTTGCTGTTAAGGTTGCGCACCAGGGCAAGGCGGCCTTGGGCATCGTACCGATACACGGTGCTGACGCTGTCGCCTTGGCCGTCGGGACCGGTGACGCGGCTAATGCGGCCTTGGCTGTCGCGCAGGATGTCGACGCGTTGCGTGGTATCGCCGGTGACGGCGGCGATACCGGCATCGGTGACGAGCCATTGCGCGCCGTCCGTGAAGGTGACGGCGGTGAGGCGGCCGCGGGCATCCAAGTCGTAGCGGCTGCCGTCGGGCGCAATCAGGGTGTAGGACGTCGGCAGCCACGGCAGGCCGGTGCTTTGGTCGTAGAGATGGCTGCCTTGGCGCGTCAGGTTTTCGGTGCGCTGGGCGTCGCCGCTATGGGCTTGCAGTTGCCAGCCTTGGGAGACGGTGAACTCGGGATGGAACACGAGCGGCGCGCCCGGCGTTGGGCCCAGGCGTTCGCTACGCGTGGTCAGCGTAAAGCTCAGGCTGAGCAGGCTGGCGTCGGAGTTGGCCAGGTTTTCAGGGATTTGCAGCCAGACGCGCGCGCCTTCCTGCCACGGTGCGGTGGCGCCGCTGGCGGTTGTTGTTGGCTGGTCGCTGGTCAAGCCGGTATCGAGCAGGGCTAGCTGCCAGTTGCCTAGGTTGGAAATCCCCTCACCCCGGCCCAATGTCACCGGGCTATCCTGCCCGGTGCCCTGCGGGCGAGCGATGCTCGACCAAATTCCCTCCTGGGGAATTTGTCCCTGAGGGAGAGGGAGTCCCGCCTTCGTGTTTATGCTGCGGTTAAAGGCCAGGGTATGGCCGGCCAGCCGGTAGCTGTTGTCGGTCACCGTCAACCGGCCCAGGTCTTTTTGCGCGCTGTCGATGACGAGCCGCGCTTCGATTTCCGTCGTGCGGCCGGCCAAATCCCAGGCCGACAAGCGTAATTGATAAACGCCGTTGGCGAATTTAGCGGGATCGATGTCGATCAGGTCTAGCGTCCGGTCGATGCCGATCGCGGCTTCGGTCTGCTCGGCCAGGGTTTGCCAAGCGGCGCTGCCGGCCGGGGCGATTTGCAGTTGGTAACCCATCAGTTGCTGCTCGGCCAACCCGGCTTTCAGGCGCGTCGGCTGGGTGATGTCCAGCGGCCGGGTCGCGGCGGTGGCGCCGCTGAGCGCATCGGCCCAGGCCACCAGCGGCGCGGCGGTATCGGCCGGGTCTTTGATCCTGACGGTGTGGGTTTGGGTGCTGACGAAGCCGTCTTGGTCGGTCGCGGTCACGCGCAGTTCGATCAAGCCGGGCTGGGTCGGCCGCAGTGTCAGGCGGCCTGCGCTGTCCAGCGCGACGGTCTGCCAGGTAGCGGCATCGCCCAAGCCGCTGCCGCGCACTTCGGCGACGAGACCGGCGATGCCGCTCCAAGCATCGGCCCGAACGCTGGCGGTAACGGTTTGCCCCGGCAGGGCCGGCGCGCTCGGCGTGGTCGATACGGTGATTTTAGGTTGGTTGGCCGATGCGTCGGCGACGACGCGCAAGGTAAAGGTTCGGGACGCGGTGTTTTTACCGTCGGACGCTTGGGCGGTGACGGTAAAGTCGCCGATTTGTCCGGGACCGGGCACCCAGTTCAGGCGGCGCGCGACCGCATCGTAACTCGCGCCTTCCGGCAAGTTGGCGAAGCTGATCGCCAGCGCGGCGGTTTGCTCGGCGCCGTCCGGGTCGCCGGCGCTGAGGCCGCTGGACGCTACGCCCAGTTCGACCGGCAAGCTTAAGCGTTGTCCGACCGCCACCGCGTGGTTGCTGACGCTCAGTTGCGGCAAGCGGTTGACGTCGAAGACCCGCACTTGCACGGTTTGCGTGGACGTGGCGCTGCCGTCGGTGGCCTGGAAGGTAAAGGTGTAGGCATGGTCGTTTTCCAGGGCGCCGTTGACGACGTTCTGGTCCGGCGTCCATTCGAAGTAGCCGGTGGCGCTGTCGAAGACGACGCCGGCCGGGGTGTTGTTGTCGTAGACCAGGCTCATGGCGACGGCGTCGCGATCGGCGTCGAAGCCGCGCACGGTGAAGTTGACGGTCTGGCCTTCGTTGACCAGTTGCAGCGGCATCGGCAGCAGGCGCGGGGTCTGGTTGACGTTGGCGACGGTGATGTCGAAGCTGCGTTCGAACTGGGCCGCGCCGTCGCTGCCGCGCACGCTAAAGCGCCAGAGTCCGGCGGTGCCGGTGTTGCTGTCTTGCGCGGCAAACAGGTCCGGGGTCCAGCGCAGCACGGCGAGGTTGCCGTTCTGCACGTCCAGGGTCATGCCGCGCGGCAAGCCGGCCGCGGCCCAATCGATCAGGTCGGCGTTGGTGTCGCGGCCGAACAGTTCGAGGGTCAGCGGCACGCCTTCGGAGGCGTTCAATTGGATCGGGGCGCCGGCGCCGGTATCGGCGATTTGCGCGCCGTTGACTTGCACGCCCAAGAGTTCGGGCGCGGCATTGGCGGCGCGCACGACGACGCGCACGGTATGCTTGGTCACGTTGGGCACCGGGTTGGTCGGCTGGACGTAGCCGGCATTATCCGGGGACAAGCCGCTGTCGGTGACGACCAGTTCGATGTCGCGGGAACCGATGTCGTCGGCGGTCGGCGTCCAATTCAACGTGGCATGGCCGTATTGGACGGCGGTTTGTATTTCCGCGCCGACCGGCAAGCCGTTGGCGCTCCAGGTCAACGGATCCTGGTCCATGTCGCTGGCCAACAAGGCCACGCTCAACGGTTGGCCGACGACGGCAACGACTTGGCGCGGCGCGGTGATGACCGGCGCTTCGGTTTCGCTGCGCACGGTCAACACGAAGCTCTTGGCTTGGCTGAGGATTTGGTTGACGTTGCCGTCGCCGTTATCTTGCGCGACCACGGTCATGGTGTAGTCGCCGCGGTCGTTGGCGCCCGGCGCAAAACGGATCACGCCGGAAGCGCTGCCGTTGTTGGACGGATTTTGGGTGTAGGTCGCAAATCGCGGCAGGCCGAAGAGGCTGACTTGGATCGGATTGCCGTCGGCATCGGTCGCCGAGACCGGGATTTCCAGCACGCTGCCTTTGTCGACAAAGGCATTGCTGATATCGCCGATGTCGGGCGCGCGGTTGGCGTTGCCGACGACGATCGGCAGCACCAGTTGGCTGACGGCGGGCGTACCGGTGCCGTCGCCGTCATCGGTGGCGGTCACGGTGACGCTGTAACTGCCCGCTTGGTTGAATCCGGGCGTCCAGCGGATTTCCAGCGTTTCGGGATCGAAGGTCGCGCCGTCCGGCAAGCCGGCGACTTGGTAGCTGACGGTGGCGGCGGTGGTTTCGGGACCGGTGGCCGCAGCGCCCGGTTGCAGGCGGATGCGCGGTTCGAAATCGGGGTTGTCGGGATCGAACGCGAACACGCTGATTTGCAGCGGCTGGCCTTCGAGAACGTTCCAGGTTTCCGCCGGCACGAATTCCGGCGCGCCGTTGGCATTCAACACGTTGAGGACGAGGTCTTTGGTGACTGAAGTAACGACCGGGTCGCTGCCGGGCGTATGCCAAGTTGCGGTCAAGGTGACCGGGACGCGGAAGTTGCCGTGCTGGTTGTAACCGGGCGTCCATTCGAGCCAACCGGTCTCGCTGTTCAGCTTGGCCCCGCCGGGCAGCCACGGCGCGCTGTAAACCAGCGTCACGGTGGTGCCGTCGGCCAAGGCTTCGCTGCCGGCGACGTGGCCGGCCAGTTGCAAGGCGTATCGTTCCCCTTCCCTGAGTGTTTGCGGCGCAACGGCGGCTAATACCGGTTGGGCGTAGCCTTGTTCGACGGTCAGGTTGAACTGGCGGTTGACGGTGGTTTTGCCGTCGCTGGCGACGACGGTGATGGCTGGGTAAGTGCCGGCCTGGTCGTAACCGGGCGTCCAGCTCAAGATCCCGCTGGCGGCGTCGAATACGGCGCCGGCCGGCAGGTTGCGGACGACCAGCGTCAACGGGTCGCCGTCGGCATCGGCGGCGACGAGCGGCAGGCTCAGGGCCTGGCCTTCTTTCAGGGTAATGTCCCTGATCGCATCGATCACCGGTGCGTTGTTGCCGCCGATGACGGGCAGTTGGAATTTGCGCGTGGCGACGCCGCCTCGGCTGTCCTGCACGCGCACGACGATTTCGCTGTTAGCCGCATCCAGTGTAGACGGCGTCCAGTTCAGGGTGGCTACCGCGTGATAGCCGTCCGCGGCCGACAGGACATCGGTCGGCGGTGTCAGTGTGACGCCGGCCGGCGCTTGCACCAATTCCCAATACATCACGGTGCCGTCGGGATCGATGGCTTCGATTTGTCCGCTCCAGGCTTGGCCTGCGGTCGCGGCCGCCAAGGTGTCGGCATCGCTGAGGCCGGCCACGCTTAACGACGGCGGTATATTCGCCTGAGGCACGGCATAGACGCCGTGGCCCAGGTTGAATTTAACCAAATCGGCCATGCCGGCGCGGGTCGCAAACAGGCTGGCCGGGGTCACGGTAATGGTTTGTCCGGTAATGGTAGCGCCGGCGGCGAATGTGCCGCCGCCGGCTAAGGCCTGTCCTGAGCTGAGTCGAAGGGCCGCACTGAGGTCGATGGTCCATAAATCCGCCTGGTCGCCGCCGCCGATGTTGGCGCCGGCAATCGCATCGCCGAAATAACGGCCCGGATCCAGCAGTAACGTCAACGGGCCTTTCAGGTCGTCGGTACCGATGTTGGTCAGGCTGACGTCGTAGCTGACTTCGCCGGTCGCGCGGTCGGCGCGGGTGTTGCTGAACTCAAGCTGTACTTGGCTGGTCATGTCGAACAACGCGGTAAACGTGCTGACGTAGCCTTGCTCCAGGCGGACTTCGGCATCGTTTTGCAGAGTGCTGCTGATGCTAAGTTGGTACTGGCCGGCTTCCAAGCCTTGCACGTCGATCCAGGCGGTTTTGGTCGCCGCATCCCAACGGATGGCTTGCGGGGTGATCACGGCGCAGGCATTGGCGCCCAATCCTGTCCCGAGCCCCGTCGAGGGGACGGTCAGGGTAAAGTTGGCCGGGTTCAGTACGCTGGCAAGGTCTGTCGCTTCGGTTCCGGGCGCGCCGGTCCACATAGCTTGGTCGAAGACGACGCCGATCTGCGCCATAGGCAACGGCACCAACGCCCCGTCGGGCACGGTGATCGCCTTGACCACCGGCGCTTTGCGCGGCGCGATGATGTCGATATGCCCGGTTTCGGCCACCAGGATGCGGCCGTCGGCGGTAGTGATGATGCTTTCGCCGCGGGTGCCGCCATCGGCCAATTGCAGCACGCGCTTGTCGGCCAGCTGAATCATCCATACCGACGTTTTATGCGGTACGTCGGCTAATGCGGTTTGTCCGTTAATGACTGAACGTTGTTGCAGGTTGCTGGAAGCGATCAGCAAGCCTTCCAGCGGCGTGCCGGTGGCGCCGAACGCGATGCTGTCGATGACGCCGGACAAGCGGTACTCCAGTTCCGGGCGTCCGATAGTACGGCCACTCATCGGGAAACTGACGATGTCGGTGGTGGGATTCGGCTGGGCTGAACTGATGTCGCTGCCGGTCCAGGTGACCGCCCACAACCGGCCGTCCGGGCCGAACGCCAGGTCGCCGACGCGCTGGTTGCTGAAATGCCACCAGGCTTTGGCCGGATCGGTTTCGGCCGGATGGAATATTTCGATGCCGTTGCCCGATGAAACGTAGATGTCGCCGGTCGTCGGCTGGATCGCCAACGCATGGGTCAACGGGTCTTGGCCGGGGCCGTTCAGGCGCTGCACGACTTCGCCGCTGCCCGCGTCGACTTGCAGCAATTGCGCGCCGGTCATCACCCAGAGTTGGCCGAACCGGTCGACGGCCATGTCCAACACCGGGGAGTCCAGGGTAAACAGCGGCGTCGTGCTGCGGCCGCCGTCTTTGCTGTAATGGAAGACTTCGTTACGCAAGCTGCCGGCGCTGGCCAGGATGCTGTGGTCGGCGAGTTCGACCATCGCCAGTGCGCCGATGTCGGCGGCGCTGGTTTGGTAGCCGTCGGCGAAGCCGCGCAAGGTGAACGGCGCCAGCACGCTACGCAAGTCGGCTTTTTGCGCGGTTGCGACGTGGCCGGGCAGCTGGCTGCTCGCTTGCTGGAACAATGCATTGACGGCATAACTGCGGTCCGCTGCTGCCAGCGGGAACTCGGCGCTTTGGCTCAAGCTTTGATTCACGCCCAGCGCGTCGAGTATTTCCTGGCGGCTGCCGTCGTCGGGCAGCACGGCGTTGGTCAGGGACGCGGTTTCGCGGTTGCCCGATTTATCGGTCGCCACGGCCAGGAATTCGTAGGTCTTGCCGGCTTCGCCGGTAAACACGGCCTGGGTCCTGGACGGGTCGACCTGGCGCAGCCAGATCTTGAAATCGCCGCCGTTTTCGGCGACGTAAACGGTGACCGATTTGACGCCGCTATCGTCGTCGGTTGCGGTCCAGTTCAGGTCGAAACTGGGCGCACCTTGGGCGTTATTGCCTAAAGAAGTCGCGGTCAGCACGGTACTTGGCGCTTTGGCGTCCAGCATGACCCGGCTTAAGGCGCTATCGATAGGCGGCGCCGCATCGACAAAGATGCGCGCGGAAGAAACGATCTCGGCTTTCGACGGCGCGCTATCGGCAGCGCGCACGGTATAGCTGACGAAGCCTTTTTTCAGTTGCTCGGCATTGGCGGCAGTGGCGTCGGCGGCCGGCAGCAGTAAGCCGTGCGCGTTATCCTGCAAGACTTCGCCGGTATCGGGATCGATGGACTGCAATAGCCAGGTGGCAATCCGGGTCGAGGCGTCGATGCCGGCGCTGACGCGCAGGATGAAGCCTTTGCTGCCGGTAAAATCGAAGTCGCCCTGGAAGTTGGTGCGGTCGGCCGGCAGGTGGATGTTGATGTCGCCCAGTTTAAGGTCGCCTAAGCGCAAGCTGCGTATATCGAGGTCTGCATCGATTTCGCTGACCAAACGCAACTGGCCGATACCGGCCTCGGTTGGGTTGGCGAACGATACGGTATACGGCAACGCGACATTGGCCGGCACGTAGCTGTTGCCGTCATTGCCTGTAATCGCTTGAGGGCCGCGAACGCTGACCAGGGCATTGGCATCGGCGCTCTTCTGGGCCGATTGTTGCAGGTATTGGGACAGGTTCAGGGCTTGCGCGGATACGGGGTTGAATTTCTCGTCAAGCACGCCGATATGGCGCAAATACTCAAGCTCGGTGCTGCCGCCGGCGAAGATGTTGAAGTTGATGAAATGGGTATCTTGCGCCGCATTCTGGTCGAAAGCCTGGGCATCCGCCATTTTCGGCACCGGGATTTCGACGGTGTTACCTTGGTCGTCTGTGCGGGTTTCGACATAATCGATGCCGGCCTTGATTGCGTTGGGGTCGCCGGCGTATTTGGCGCTATCGCCGTACCATTGCTGGACCTTGGCGAAAAAGTCCAATATATCGGCTTGGGTGCGATAGCTTTCGCCGGCTTTGGCTAGCAGGATGCCGGTGGCTAAAGTGGCGTTCAAGCTGACCACTTTCGGGTTGTCGCGGATCGGCGGCGCTTGATCCAGTGGGCGCAATAAGCCGGCGCTTTCGAGCGCGCCGAGCCAGCCGGATACCCACTGCGCTTCGTCAGCGGCGAGCGTGCTCAGGCCGGACGGAGCTTGGGCGTCGGCCAGGATGGCGGCGCGCAGTTTTTGGGCGTGTTGGCTTTGCTCCAGGATGAATTCGTCGCGGGTAATCGGCGTTGCCGCACCGACCACGTTGAACCGGAACGGGATTGCCAGCATCTCCAGTTTGGTGAGGTGTGTTTCGGGGTCTTGGGACAGGAATTTCTGCGCCAGGCCTTGGGCAATTTTATTGAGGTCTTGCACGCCGCCGTCCAGCAGCCCTTGCGTTTTCCATTCAGGTCTTAGGCTATAAAGCTTGTCGCGCAATCCTTCGAAGTCGTAGTTCAGCCATTCTTTTAAGCCGGGATAGGTCTGGACGTCGAAGGTCGCGCCGACGAAGCCGCCCGCCCCGACATCGAACGCATAGCCGGGCGCCAGGTTAAAGCCCGCGGTATTTTGCGTGCCGTCGAGCTGCGCCCAGGGAATGTCGCTGCGCGTGGTGCCGTTGGTCGGGGTGATGCCGTAGGCCTGGGTGTTGCCGGCGGTATCCAGGGTTACGCCGTCCGGCCGGCCGCCGATGTTGCTGCCGAAGACGATGTACGGCAGGTTGAGGCCGCCCAGTACATCGGCGCTGTAGCCCATTTCCGGCGCGCCGATGTCGAAACGGACGTAAGGCGTATCGACGTTGGTCAGGCTTTGCAGGGAAACGCTGTAGTTGGCGCTGTCGCCCGGCGTCACGGTATGCGAGCCGCCGATGCCGATGGTGACGTCGGCTTCGATGCCGCGCTCGACCAGGTAGCGCGTCGCTTCGGTGACGGTCTGGCCGTCGGGGTTGATCACGCTGACGTCGTACAGGCCGTGCGGCGCATCGCGCAGGTCGAATATGGCGCGGATATGGGTCGCATCGAGCACTTGCCAGCGTGTCGGTTCGACTTCGAACACGCCCGGACGCGATAGTTTGACCAGCGCGCCGGCCTTGAAATGGGCGCCGTAAATGTCCATGGTCACCCAGCGGTGGTTGTCGTCGCCGGTGCCGCCTTGGTCGGGCGTGACTTGGGTGATCGACAAAGGCAGTAAATCCGCCCTGACGGTGACCGGGGTATTGGCCGCGCCTTGGTTGGAGCGAACCAGCACGTAATAGTCGCCGGCCTGGGTGCTGGGAATGAAGGCCTGTTGGTCGGCCGCCAGCGGGTTGGTGTAGGACGCATCGAACAGGTAGCTGGTCGGTACGTCTCCGTAGCGGATGTAGATCTCGTTGGCGCCTTCCGCCGCCGAGGAATCGAGCAGCACGCGCAAGGTTTCACCGGAGGCGACGCTGACTTTATACAAGCGGGTTTGCCCAGGGCTCAGCGTGGTCTCCAGCGGACTGGCTACGCCCAGTTCGGGAACCTGCACCTGCAAGGTCGCCGCCGACGCGGTGCGGTTGTTGGCTTCCTGCGGCGGCAAGTTCAGGCCGGTCGCGGTGTAGGTGATTTTGCCCTCGAACACTTCGTTGTACAGGTCGGGCCTGACGATAACGCGCCAGTTGCCGTCTTTCAGCGGCGGCAATTTGGCGTTCAGGCTGGCGTTGTAACTGGCATTGGCATTCAGGCCGCCGTTATGGTCGACTTTGCCGATCAGGATGTCGCCCAAGTCCCAGTTGCTGTCGCTGGACAGGTAAACGGCATCGGTCCAACGGCCGAAAGCGGGGTTGGTCGAGTTGTTGGTGATGGTGTAGTCGATCTGGATGTCGTCGCCGACATTGGCCCCGGCGGGCAAGACCACGTTGCCGGCGACAAGGTCTGCAGGCGGCGGCGTTTCCACCAGGATCGGCTGTATCGCCGCAGTCGCGTTATTTTGCTCTTTGCCGAATTCGCGCACTTTGCCGGTCTCGCCGCCGCCCCAGGCCCGTGCCGGGTCGGTAATCACAAAAACGTAATACGGGCCTTCGAGGTTTCTCGGCGCGGTAATGTTCAGGCTGATGTCGTAATGGCCGCCAGCCAATAAGCCGCCGGAGTGATTGACGTAGCCGACATAGCTGTCTTTGTTAAGGTCCAGGAAGCGGTCTTTGGACAGGTAAACCAGGTCGTTCCAGCTGCTTTGGTCGCCAGGGGTGTCGCCGCCGGCGTTGATGACTTGGTAAGTCACGGTAAAGTTCTGCCCTGCTACCACGGAGGCCGGCGCGGTGACGCTAGCCACTTGCAGGTCCGGCGGCGTCGCCAGAGTGATGGGCAGGCTGATAGCCAGGACGTTGTTGCCTTCGTCCTGGAATTCCGGCACCTGGCCGCTGCCGCCCATGTCCCTGACTACATCGAGGTCGTCGCGGACGGTGCTGAGTTCGCTTCTATAGTTATCCTTGTACACATTGGTGTCGGTTTTAACGATCAGGTGGAAATCGCCGCTGATCGATTCGGGGATGTTGACCACCGCCGAATAGGTGTACGACTCTCCCGGTTTCAGGTATTTCGGTTTGTTGTTTTCATAGAAGGAGACGGATTTAACCCGCAAAATCTGTTCCGCGCCATCGGCAATGGCGCTGCCGACCAGCGGATAGTCGCTGGCATCCAGGGACGCATCGCGCGACAGGTAAAGCCCGTCGAACCAGCTGTTGGTGCGCGTCTCGCGGGTACCTTGGTTGGTGACGGTCCAGCTGACGGTCACCTGTTCGCCCGATGACGGGGTGGGGTTGGACACGACGATGCTGTCGACTCTTAAGTCAGGCTCGCGGTAGGTAATGTTCAACGCGCCGCGCAGGATGTTATTGGCGTTGCGGCCAGCCTCGAAAGCGGTGCCGGCCCGGTAAGTGCCGCCGATGTTGCCGCCGGCATAGAAATTCAAGGCGCCGTCGTTGCCGCCGGACAGAACTTCGCCTTTGGCTTTGCGGTTTGGCACGTCAACCGGGTTATCCAGGTTGTCGGCAATGACGTAAATGTAGTAACCGCCGTCGGTGCCGGGCGGCAGTTTAACTTTGGCCGAGGTGGTATAGCTGCCGCCCGCGGCCAGGCTTTGAACGTTCGAGTGCTCGAACAGTCCCAGGAAGGTCGAGCGCTCGGGAATGAAAGACGGATCTTTGCTGAGGTAAACGGCGTCGTTCCAGCTCTTGGTGCCGGCCCAAACCGCATCGCCCAGGTTATTGACGGTCCAGGTCACTGTCGTTTCTTCGCCGGAGAAGTTTTCCGGCTGGGTGCGGATGTCGGTGACTTGTAAATCGGCCGGATGGTCGGTAATAACCGAGACGTCCGAGCCGGCGTTATTGTTTTCGTTGCTTTCGCTAACCTGCGACCCGGCCGCATCGGTCTTGACGATCAGGTAGCGGCCTTTGACCGACGGCGCCAACTGGACGGTCTGGCTGACGCTGTATTGCTCGCCGTAGCCCAAGCCGCGCGCTTGGCTGTAGCGGCCGATTTCCCAGATATTTCTTGCCGAAGCCAGATCCGGAGCGTCCGCGAGGTAAACGACATCGGTCCAATTGCCTGTGAAAATATCGCCCTGGTTTTTGACGCTGTAGCTGAAGCTGTAGCTGCCGCCGGCGTCGGCGGCGTCCGGCGCCGACACGTCGGTGACCGCCAGATCCGGCGGCGTGATGCCCAGTATGCTGATCGCGCGGGCTTTGTAATTGTTATTGTCGACGGCGGTCGGATCGTCGAGGTTGATGTTGCTCGCCAGCGTGTCTTCCAGGATGACGTTGTAGGTGTCGCTCCAGACGGTGATGAAGTAATCGCCCGATAACAGGTTATCGGGGATTTTCACCTGCGCGGCGCCCAGGTAATCCTGGCCCACGGCCAGGTTGCCGACGTGGGTGAACGAGCCCAGCAGGATGTCGCCTTTGTAGGCGCCCGGCTTCAGTTTGTTGCGCGTCAGCCAGACGCTGTCGGTCCAGCTGTTGACTGAAGCGGCTTCGCCGCGCGTGGTCTCGCTGCCTTGATTGGCGACTTTGTAACGCACTTCGATGCTGGAACCGTGCACGGCCTGGTCCGGCGCGACGACGTCGCTGGCGACCAGGTCGCCGAACGGCACGGCGTCGACATAAAAATGCGTGGCCTTGACGTTGTTGGCCTCGTTGGGATATTCGTCGACGTTGTTGCCGCCGTCGGTCACGACAATCAGGTAAGCGTCGCCGCGGTACGCGATCGGGATGTTGACCAGCCCGGTTTCGTTGGCATAGCTCTCGGTTGGCGCCAAGGCCGAGCCGTTGTCGAATTGTCCGACCAGCCGGTCGTCGGCGCTCAGGTTGCCGTCCAGCGACAGGTAGACTTTGTCGGTCCAATGCCCGGTCGCGGCCGCCGGTCCCTGGTTGCTGATGGTGTAACGGATGCCGGCGGCGGTGCCCGCGGTCACATGATCCGGCGCGATAACGGCCGTGACTCGCAGGTCCGGACGGTCGTTCAGGCTGACCTGGAGCGTGTCGGCCGAATCCAGCGCATTATTGGTCCTGGCCGCGCCGTATTCGTAAACTTGGCTGCCGCCCTGGCCGAGGTTGGCGTTGGTGACGACTTTAATGCGGTACAAGCCTTCTATTTTGGCCGGCAAGCGCAGTTGTTCGGTACGGGTATAACGGATGCCCGATTCCAGGCTGCGGTCGTAGGTAAAGCTGCCCAGGGTAACGGTTTGCCCGGTGCTTCCGACCGGCGCCAGCAAGACGGTATCCACCCATAAGCCCGAGGCGACGGCATCGCCCTGGTTGACCACGGTCCAGCTGACGTCGATCAAGCCGCCTTCGTTGGCGGCGGCCGGCAAGCTAATGCTTTCGACGCGTAAATCCGGCGACGGCGATAAGGCGACAGGAATCGCGACCGAGCGGCCGGTATTGTTTTTATTGAAAATAAACTCGAACGGTCCGCCGGTGCCGACGTTGATGTAGAAGTTGCCGACGATGCCTTCGGGCAGCACCACGTTGATGCCGCGGGTATAGCGGCCATCGACGGCGAGTGTGCCGATATGGTTGGCCGCGCCGAAATCGGCGACGACGTCGCTGCCGTCGGCGTTACGGCTGAGCCAGACTTTATCGCTCCAGCTGTCGATGTTGGTGATGCCGATGCCGCGGTTGACCACGTCCCAACTGATGCTTAACGGCTTGCCGCTGGCCGCGGTGCCTTGCGCGGTGACGGATTCCACCTGCAAATCGGCATAAGGGATCGGCATCACGTCCAAATCTTGTGCGGCTTGCAGGACGTTGTTGCTGTCGGCGAAGTTCTCGAACACTTGGCTTTTGGCATCGCTGACGACGAACAGTTTATAACGGCCGGTCGTGCCCGGCCCCAGCAACATCCGTTCGGTGCGGGTGTAGGATTCGCCGGACGCCAGCGCGCCGTCGTGGACAAATTCGCCGATGACGATGTCGTCGCTATTGCCGAAGGTGCTGTCCTTGGACAGCACGACGCGGTCGGTCCAGGCCGAAGTCTTGCCGGCGCCGGTGCCTTGGTTGGCAACGGTCCAGGTGACGTCGACCGGCGCCGGATCGTCGATCACTTGCGTGGGCGCCAGGATGTCGGTGACGGTTAAGTCGGCATAGGCGGCCAGGTCGACACGCAGCGCCGCCGCTAAGCGGTTGTTGCCTTGAACGCGGTCGTCGAAAGCTTTTTTGGCGTCGGTCACGACGACCAGTTCGTAGTCGCCGTTCAACTCGATCGGAATCAAGACGTCGGCGGCCGCGGTGTAGGTTTCGCCGCTTGCCAGTTGGCCGCTTCGGGCGATTTCGGCGACTTTGGTCAACACGCCCAGTTTGGACAGGAACACTTGATCGACCCAGTTGCCGACGGCCGTGCTGCCGTTGTTGGTCACCGACCATTCGACATGGACGGTCGAACCCGATTCGACCAGACTCGGCCCGGTCACGCCGGTCACCGCCAGGTCGATGCGCGCGACATGGACGCCGGCGGCTGAGCTCGCGCTATTGTTGTTTTCGTTAGTCCGTTCGTAAACGGTATTGTCGGTGTCGGTCTTGACGACCCAGCGGAAATCGCCTTCGGCAAAGCCGGCCGGCAAGGTGAACGTCACGGTCCGCAACGCGCTGGCTCCGGCCGGGAGGCTATCTTGGTAGAAGCTGTTGGCGACTTCGATCAAACCGCCGGCGCCGGTATCCAGGTAGATCCGGTCGCGCCAAGGGCCTACGGCCGCGGTGCTGCCTCCGTTGCCCAGGGTGTAGCTGACGGTGGCCTGTTCGCCGGGACGCAGCGCGCTAGGCCCGGTCACGTCACTGACAGTCAAGTCGGCGACCGGCGCCAGGCTGACGCTCAGTTTGGCGATGCTGGCGCCGGCGTTGTTGGCGGTGCGGCCGTCCTCGGTCACGGTGCGGTTGCTGTTGGTATCGACCAGCACGTAATAGTCGCCGACCAGGTCGCGCGGCAGCGTCAAGGTGGCTTTGCCCAAATAGCCTTGCCCGGCCGCGACTTGGCCGGCATGGGTGATCGAGCCGGCCAGGATAATGTCGTCGGCGCTGGGGCTGGTGTCGCTCGATAAAATCACCCGGTCGTTCCACAACGCCAGGTCGGTTTTAGCGTTGCCGTTGTTGGCGACTTCCCAGGTGACCAGGATGTTCTCGCCGCTGAGGGCCGTTTCCGGCGCGGTGACATTGACGACGGTCAGGTCCGCGTAAGGCGTTAATACGTCTATCGCCGAGACCAGGCTGGTGTTGTCGGCGCGCGTGTCCGGTTCCAATACTTCCAAACCGCTGTCGGACTTAACCGCCAGGTAATACCGGCCCGCGGGCTTATAAGGCAAATTGACGGAAACCGATTTGCTATAGGATTCGCCGGTTTTAAGGATGCCGGTATGCCGGTAAGTGCCGATGACCAGGTCATCGGCATTGCCGATGATGGCGTCGGTGCTGAAGATGATCTGGTCGTTCCAGGCGGCCGGGGTATCGGCATTGCCGTTATTGGCCACGCTCCAGCTGACGCCGATCGCTTCCCCGGCAACGCCGCCGACCGGCGCGGTGAAGTTCGCTATCTGTAAATCCGCATAAGGCACGGCATAGGATTGCGCCTGGATACTGACGGTATTGTTGGAGGTCGCCGTGTTGGCGCTGTTGTATTCGAACAGCGCGCTTTGGCCGGCCGCATTCTGGTTCGTGACCACGCGAATTTCAATATCGCCTACGCCGCGCTTGCCGTCGGGCAGGCGGAAATTAAAGCTGCGATGCCTGAACTCGCCGGCCGCAATCATCCCCGTTCCCGCTTGGGTCGTATCGTAAGCAATGCTGGTATTGAGCAGTTGTTCGCCGGTGGTTTTGTTGGTGATGACGATCTGCTCGTTAAACCCGGCCGGCACAACCGCCTGCCCTTCGTTCCAGGTCTCCCATGTCAACGTCATCAAGCCGCCGGCATAAATGTCGGTTTGTTCGATACCCAGGTTCTTAACCAGCAGGTCCGGACCGGAGGCGATGGTGGCGATGCTGGTATTGTTGGTTTCCGCGCTGTCTTGCAGGTTGTTTTCAAAGAGGTCGGCGTTGTAATCGGTGCTGACGACAAACTCAAAACGGCCGGCCGCATTGATGCCGGTAGGCCAGGTCAAGGTATAAGCGCGGTCGATAAATCCGCCGGCCGCCAGGACGCCGTCGGTTGCCGGCACATACGGCAAATCGGCGCTGGCAACCAGTTGCCCGGTCGCTAAGTTCCGCACCTGGATATGATCTTTCCAGGCTTTGTTAATGTCGGCGTCGCCGGTATTGCTGATCCGCCAGGACACGGTCACGGCGGCGCCGGGCGACCAGGCACCCGGAGGCTCGATGTTCAGCGTGCCCGGTTGTAAATCGGGATAAGCGGACAACGCCGATTGGATCGTGGTGATCGCGGCGTTGTTTTGCTCGCCGTTAATGCCGGTTTCGACAACATTGTTGGCAACGTCCGCCGTCACTTGGAACGACAAATTGCCCGCGCCCCGGTTGCCTTCCGGCAAGGTAAGGGTGATTTGCCGGCTGCGTCCGGCTCCCGCCTGCAACGGCGCGGTGCCGATGTCGTTGTAGTTGACCAGGTAGTTGGCGATGATCTCGTTGGTTGACGTGTTACGGACGATCACCCGGTCTTGCCAGGTCGATGTCGTATCTTGGTTGCCGTTATTGAACGTCTCCCAACTCAATACGACCTGTCCGCCCGATTTGAGTTGCGTATCAACCGGAGCAACCGCCAAGTTGCGGACGATTAAGTCAGGTCCCGGCTCGCTGCCCAGGCCGGTAATAATAATTTTGGCGGCTTTGGGGACTTGCACGGCGCTGAATTTATAGTTGGTGGCTCCGGTGCTATAAATGTAGCCTTCGACCAGCAAGGTATAAACACCGGTTTGCGTCAAAGCTATCGGGCCTATGTCATATGCCATATAGCTGGTATCGAACACAACTTGGCCCTCAGGATTCAGCAAGCGCCAATAAGCCGTGTTTGAAAGAGCTTGGCTATCGAAATAATATTGATCGCCGGCGGTCGCGTTGAAGCGGTAAATATCGGTCTCGTTGGCCGGGTTCAACTGGCCGCTGATAATGGTGCCCGGCGTAATGGACGTACCTTGGGCTATGTCCAATAAACGGAAGCTATAGTTGCCCACCCTATCGCTACTACCATCAATAATCAGTGTGTAATCGCCGGCGGCCAGATTGTAGATTGCCGGACCATTAATGTAATTGGCGTCACTATAGGCAAGTTGTCGTGCCGAAATGACAATCCCTTTGGGTCCTACCACCGACCAGCTCAAATTGTAATCAGTGCTTAATGAATCAAAATAAAGCTGCTTGGCCTCGCCTAGGGTAAAACTGTAAAAATCCTGTTGTCCGACATGGTCGATGCTGCCATTGACGGTGCTGCCCAAGGTGAGTTGGGCATGGTCATCAGTGACTTTTTGTATCTTAAAACTATAGTTGGCGACGCTGGTATTATAAATGTAGCCTTCTGCCAATAATGTGTAAGCACCGGTTTTTGCCAACACTATCGGGCCTATGTCATTCCCCATATAGCTGGTATCGAATACGACCAGCCCGCTAGGATCCAGCAAGCGCCAATAGGCCGTGTTGGATAGCGTTTGGCTGTCGAAATAATATTGCTCGCCGGCAATGGCGTCGAACCGGTACAGGTCGGTCTCGTTGCCCGGATTAAGCTGTCCGCTAATAACTGTGCCTGATGTAACGGGCGTTGCCTGGGCTATATCCGATAAGCGGAAGCCGTAACTGCCTACGGTATCGCCGCTACCATCGACAATCAGAGTGTAATCGCCGGCGGCCAGGTCATAGATAGCCGAACCACTGATGTAATTGGAATCGCTATAGCTAAATTGCGTTGCGGATACGACCGCTCCCTTTGGCCCCACCAACGACCAGTTCAGGTAATAGTTATTGATTAATGAATCGAAATAAAGCTGCTTGGCCTCGCTCAAGCTAAAACTGTAAAAGTCGCGCTGCCCGACATGATCGATAGCACCGTTAACGGTACTGCCCAAGGTCAGCGGGGCTTGGTCATCGGTTACTTTTTGCACATTGAAGCCGTAGCTGGTAGCGCCGGTCATGAAAATATAGCCTTCGACCAGCAAGGTATAAACGCCGGTTTGCGTCAAGGTTATCGGGCCTATATCATTCCCCATATATCTGGTATCGAACACGACTTGGCCGTCAGGATCCAGCAAGCGCCAATAAGCTGACGTTCCATAATCGTTATTGGCCGTGTTGGATAATGTTTGCTTGTCGAAATAATATTGCTCGCCGGCAGTAGCGTTGAACCGGTAAATATCGGTCTCATTGGCCGGTTTCAGCTGACCGCTGACAGGCGTCCCCAACGTCAATGCCGTGGCCTGGCTGATGTCCAATACGCGGAAACTGTAACCGTTCGATACCGGGCCATTGATCCGTAACGAGTAAGTACCAGCCAGCAATCGTATAGCCGCCGCACCGCCTAGGTTGGCCGAATCGCTGCCGGTAAAAGACCTTGCCGACACGACGGTGCCGCGAGGGCCTACCAAGGTCCAATTGATATTGCCGTTATTGTTCAACGCATCGAAATAAATGGTGGTGTCACTACCTAAAGTAAAGTAGTAGAAATCCGTTAGTGCCGACGGCAACACACCCGCCACGGTTGTGCCCAAGGTTAGTTCCGTCCCGGTCGACAATGGCGCAATCGGGGTATTGCCCTGGTAAGCGATATTGAATTGGTAGTTGGTCGTGCCGGCAGTGTAAATATAGCCTTCGGCCAGTAAGGTATAGACGCCTGTTTGCGTTAAGGTGATGGTTCCGGTATCGCTGCCCATATAATTGGGACCGAATACCAGCTGGCCGTACGGGTCCAGCAGCCGCCAATAAGCGGTGTTCGACAAACTTTGGCTATCAAAGATATATTGGTCACCTGCTGTGGCGTTAAACCGGTACAAATCGGTTTCGCTGGCCGGGGCCAACTGCCCGGTTACCGGCGTCCCCGGCGTCACAATTGTGGCTTGGGCTATATCCAATACGCGGAAGCTATAGTCCCCTACCATGTCGCCATTACCGGCAATAATCAGGGTATAGTCGCCGGCGGCTAAGTCATAAATAGCCGACCCGCCGAGATTGGCCGAATCAGTGCTGACGAAGTTCCTGCTCGCCACCGTCCCCATGGGGCCTACCAGCGTCCAATTGGTGTTGCTGTTACTCAGCACGTCGACATACAGTTGTTTAGCTTCAGTCAGGCTAAAGCTGTAGAAGTCACGCTGCCCAGTATGGGCGATACTGCTGTTAATCGTATTGCCCAAGGTGAGAGTAGCCTGGTCGTCGGTCACTTTCTGTACATTGAAGCTGTAGCTGGTGGTTGCCCCAGCGTCATAGATATAGCCTTCGATCAGCAAGGTGTAAACACCCGTTTGGGTCAGGGCCAGCGGTCCTTTTTCGCTATAGAGGGCATCCGGGCCAAACACCAGTTGCCCATTGGGGTCAACTAGCCGCCAGTAAGGCCAATAGCTGCCTGAAAAACTTTGATAATCGAAGTAAAACCGTTCGCCGACGCTGACGTTGAATTGATACAGGTCGGTCTCGTTGGCAGGGCTGAGCTGTCCGCTGACCGGCGTCCCCGGTGTCAATACCGTGGCTTGAGCGATGTCCAGCACGCGGAAGCTGTAGTTGCCTGTCATGTCGGCATTGCCGTCGATGATCAGCGTATAGTCGCCGGCGGCCAAGTTATAAATCGCCGACCCGCCTAGACTGGCTGCATCGGTGTTGTTGAAGTTTCGACCGGAAACTATCGTGCCTTTCGGACCGATCAAGCTCCAGTTGGTGTTGCTGTTGCTCAACACATCGACATACAGCTGTTTAGCTTCACTCAGGCTAAAACTGTAGAAGTCGCGTTGACCTACATGGGCAATGCTGCCGTTGACGGTATCGCCCAAGACCAGCGGAAACTGCTCATCCACGACTTTTTGCACGTTGAAGCTGTAATTATTAATTGCTCCGGTATCATAGATATAGCCTTCAATCAGCAAGGTATAAACACCGGTTTGAGACAGGGTCAGCGGCTCTTTATCGGTGTAAAAAGGATCAGCACCGAACACCAATTGCCCATTGGGATCCAACAACCGCCAGTAAGGCACATAACCGCTCCCTGAATAGCCTTTGTAGTCAAAGTAAAACCGCTCGCCGGCGGTGACATTGAATTGATACAGGTCGGTCTCATTGGCCGGGCTGAGCTGGCTGTTCACCGGTGTCCCCGGCGTCAATACCGTGGCTTGGCTGATATCCGATACGCGGAAACTGTAATTGCCGACCATGTCGGCATTGCCATCGATAATCAGCGTGTAATCGCCGACGGCTAGATCATAAATTGCCGAACCGCCTAGACTGGCGGCATCGGTAGCTGTGAAACTCCTGCCGGAAACCAATGCGCCTTTGGCGCCCACCAATGTCCAAGTGACACTGCTGTTACTCAATGCGTCGAAATACACCCGCTTGGCATCAGTGAGCGTAAAATTGTAAAAATCGCGCTGCCCGGCATGATCGATGCTGCCGTTAACGGTATTGCCCAAGGTGAGCGGGGCTTGGTCATCGGTCACTTTTTGCACATTGAAGCTGTAGCTACTGGTTGCCGCCGTGTCATAGACATAGCCTTCCAGCAGCAAGGTATACACACCGGTTTGGTTCAGGGGCAGCGGTTCCTTATCGTAATAAGTATAAAAATAGTCGGGACCGAACACCAACTGGCCCTTGGGATCCAGCAACCGCCAATACGGCCAATAATTGCCTGAATAGCTTTTAATATCGAAATAAAACCGTTCGCCGGCCGTGACATTGAATCGGTACAGGTCGGTCTCGTTGGCCGGGCTGAGCTGGCTGCTGACCGGCGTTCCCGGCGTCAATACCGTGGCTTGAGCGATGTCCAGCACGCGGAAGCTGTAGTTGCCGACCATGTCGGCATTGCCATCGATAATCAGCGTGTAATCGCCGGCCACCAGGTCGTAAATCGCCGAGCCGCCAAGGCTCCCCGAATCCGTGCCGGTGAACCCCCGGCCGGACACGACCGTGCCACGCGGACCGATCAACGACCAGTTGGTATTGCTGTTGCTCAACGCATCGACATACAGCCGCTTGGCTTCCGCCAAACTAAAACTGTAAAAATCGCGTTGCCCCACATGGGCGATACTGCCGTTAATCGTCTCGCCTAACGTCAACGGGAACTGCTCATCGACGACTTTTTGCACGTTGAAGCTGTAGCCGCTGGTTGCCGCCGCGTCATAGACATAGCCTTCCAGCAGCAAGGTATACACACCGGTTTGGTTCAGGGTCAGCGGTTCCTTATCGTAATAAGTATAAAAATAGTCGGGACCGAACACCAATTGACCGTTAGGATCCAGCAACCGCCAATACGGCCAATAGTTGCCTGAATAGCTTTTAATATCGAAATAAAACCGTTCGCCGGCCGTGACATTGAATCGGTACAGGTCGGTCTCGTTGGCCGGGCTAAGCTGGCTGCTGACCGCGGTTCCCAAGGTCAAGGCCGTGGCTTGAGCGATGTCCAGCACGCGGAAGCTGTAGTTGCCGACCATCTCGCCATTGCCGTCGATAATCAGCGTGTAATCGCCGGCAACCAGGTCATAAATCGCCGAACCGCCAAGGCTGGCTGCATCCGTGTTGTTGAAATTGCGGCCCGACACCACCGTGCCTCTCGGACCGATCAACGACCAGTTGACGTTACTATTGCTCAGGACATCGAAATACAGACGTTTAGACTCACCCAAGCTAAAATTGTAAAAATCGCGCTGCCCGACATGAGCAATATTGCTGTTCACGGTATCGCCCAACGTCAGCGTGGCTTGATCATCGGTGACTTTCTGCACATTGAAGCCGTAACTGATAGCTCCAGTCGCCCAACTAACACCCTCAATAAGCAATGTATAGGCGCCGGTTTGTGTCAAGGTCAAAGGTTCTTTATCCGACCAAAAGTAGTCGGGGCCAAACACCAATTGACCGTTGGGATCGAGTAACCGCCAGCTCGGCCAATAACTACCGGAATAACTTTTATAATCGAAATAAAACCGCTCGCCGGCGGTGACGTTAAATTGGTACAGGTCGGTTTCATTGCCTGGATTGAGCTGACCGTTAACCGTCGTGCCAGGCGTCAATATTGCGGCTTGAGCAATATCCAGCAACCGGAAACTGTAGCCATTGGCAGCAGTGCCATTGATCCGTAGTGAGTAGGTTCCGGCTGCCAGTGAAATACTGGCAGCACTACCGATATAAAGCCAATCGCTGTGATAAAAAGTTCGGCCCGACACCAAGATACCTTGAGGGCCTGTCAGTGTCCAAGTCAAGCTAGTACTGCTAGTTAACGAATCGAAATAGAGGATTGCATCACTGCTTAAGGTAAAACTGTACAAATCCGCCTGCGTGGACGACAGCACGCCGGCTGTTGTCGCCCCCAACGTCAACGCGGTCCCGGTCGGCAACGGCGCAATCGGGGTATTGCCTTGATAGGCCACGTTAAACTGGTAGTTGATCGTGCCGGCAGTGGCGATATAGCCCTCGGCCAGCAACGTGTAAGTGCCGGTTTGCGTTAAGGTGATGACGCCGGTATCGCTGCCCATGTAATTAGGGCCGAACACCAGCTGTCCGTACGGGTCCAACAACCGCCAATAGGCGGTATTCGACAGGCTTTGGCTATCGAAAATATACTGGTCGCCGGCAGTGACGTTGAATTGATACAGGTCAGTTTCGTTGGCCGGATTGAGCTGGCCCGTTACGGGGGTGCCCGGCGTCAATACCGTAGCCAGGGCCACATCCAATACCCGGAAACTGTAGTTGCCGGTCATGTCCGCATTGCCGTCGATAATCAGCGTGTAATCGCCGGCGACCAGGTCGTAAATCGCCGAGCCGCCAAGGCTACCCGAATCGGTGCCGGTGAAGTTCCGGCCGGACACGACCGTGCCGCGCGGCCCGATCAAGCTCCAATTGGTATTGCTGTTGCTCAACGCATCGACATACAGCCGCTTGGCTTCCGCCAAACTAAAACTGTAAAAATCGCGTTGTCCCACATGGGCGATACTGCCGTTAATCGTCTCGCCCAACGTCAACGGGAACTGCTCGTCGACGACTTTTTGCACGTTGAAGCTGTAGTTGCTCGTCGCGGTGCTGCTTATATATCCTTCCACCAGTAACGTATAAACACCGGTTTGCATCAGCGTCAACGGTTCCTTATCGCTGTATAAAGCATCTGGGCCGAACACCAATTGACCATAGGGATCCAGTAACCGCCAATAGGGAACATTTCCCGAATAGCTTTGATAGTCGAAATAAAACCGTTCGCCGGCAGTGACGTTGAATTGGTACAGGTCGGTCTCGTTGGCCGGGCTAAGCTGACCAGTTACAGGCGTTCCCGGCGTCAATACCGTGGCTTGGCTGATATCCGATAGGCGGAAACTATAGTTGCCGGTCATATCGGCATTGCCGTCGATAATCAGCGTATAGTCGCCGGCGACCAGGTCGTAAATCGCCGATCCGCCGAGACTGGCGGAATCCGTGCCGGTGAAGTTCCGGCCGGCCACGACCGTGCCCCTCGGACCGGTCAACGTCCAATTAACATTGCTGTTATTGCTCAGCGCATCGAAATACAGCTGTTTGGACTCGCTTAAGCTAAAGTTGTAAAAATCGCGCTGCCCGGCATGGGCAATGCTGCCGTTCACGGTATCGCCCACGGTGAGCGGGAGCTGCTCATCGGTCACTTTCTGCACATTGAAACTGTAATTGGTAGTGCCGCTAGCGCTGATCCGTCCTTCAACCAGCAAAGTATAAGAACCATCCACCTTAGTCGTCATATCGACATCGCTACCAAAATAAGTGGAACTGAATGCGTCATTTCCATTGGGGTCGATTAAGCGCCAGTAAGTGTTGCCGCCGGATAGGCTCAAGCTATTAAAATAATAATGCTCCCCTGCCGTCGCATTAAATTTGTAGACATTGGTCTGGTTTGCCGAATCCAGGGTGCCGGTCACGTCGGTTCCGGGAACAATGTCTTGCGCTTTAAGCACATCGATTAAACGGAAACTATAGGCGCCGGTCTGGTCGCTGTTGGCATCCACGGTAAGCGTGTAATCCCCCACGGCCAAGTTAAGCAGCGGACTGGCTGCCGCATCAGCCGAATCCGAATTAGTAAAACTTCTGTTCCCGACTACCGCTCCGTCAGGCCCCGATAAGCTCCAATTCATATTGGCATTATTGGTCATCGAGTCAAATACGACTTTAGTATTTTGAGTCAGCGTGAACCCGTACTGGTCTACTTCGCCTTGGACGTCGATCGAGCCCGATACGGTTTGCGCCGGATTTAAATCGCCCGACAACAACACCCTGGGTTCGAGCGTTTCAAAACGAATAGCGGGATGAGTAGCAGGTTCTTCTTTTGGCTTGGCTGCTGAGGCGGATAATGGTTTTGCTTGTCCTCGAAGGCTTCCGAATGCCTGTTTAAGACCGGACATTAAAGGCGACATCGTGAAATTTTGGTTAGGTTTTTTAGTAGACTTACGCATTATCAGCCTCTTATGGAATTAATCCGATTTTGAACAATTAGTTGTTTTTGACTTTGGTCACAATATTTCCGTCTAGCTCCGGAAATACGACTTTACATTTGACTCCCGCAGGAATCTCAAGCTTTGGATTTTGCATCTCAAGAAATACGACAAAAGTACCGCTTGCCGCGTCGATCAATCGATCGACCATGTTCACCTTGGCGGTGTAATGACTGCCTTTAGGGATTTCAGGCGTCACATTGGCGCTCATGCCCTGTTTAATCTCGCCAAACACCTGCTTCGGCAAAATGACATGAACCCTGAGCGGGTCCATTTCCGCAACCTTGAAAATATATTTTTTATTCGAACCCAGCTCGAAAACCTCGCCTTGAAACGCGCCCTGATCAACTACAACGCCATCTACGGGGCTTTTAACGGTTCGCAAATTAAGCAGGCTGTTTTGTTGTTGAAACTCCAACCCGGCTATTTGGCGATTTTCTTTGGCAACCTGGAGTTCGGCTTCAGCCAAGCGGAACTCCGCTTCGGTATCTTCGCTGTCTTGCAGCGCCATTAACTTTTGACTCGCCATTTCCTGGCGCCTGTCCAATTTCTTTTTGGAGAACTCCATTTTCCTTTCGGCCATCCGAGAGGGGCCGGCTTGCTGGGATTTAAACTTAGCCAGCTCCGCAACCGCGCGTTCGGCATCCGACTCAAGCGTTGCCAGGGTCTGCATTTTTTTGACCCACTCGCCGCGCTTAACATGAACGCGATCTATCCTGCCGGTGACCGAACTGCCTATCTCAACCGTTTGTGTCGGTTCAATCAAGCAATCGAACTCCGCCGCTAAGCACGTTGCCTGTATCGTACCGGCAACCAGCAAGGCACCAAATCGAATATATGTATTCAATAGCATATTGAAAAAACTGTAAATGTCTTAAAAGCATACAGAACGGAACAATGATTTTTGTTCCAAAAGACTCTTTGTATCAAGGGTAGGGGGCGATGCCGCTGGCGCTATGATGCAAAGAAAGATCGAAAGATACTAGAATACGAACTATGTTGCAAATATTCAGATAGGCCATAACCAGCTGATGTTACGTATTGGCTATCAGCGCTACGAAAAAGATAGATTAGACCGGAATTGCTCCCGCCCAAGAATATCCGCCGTAGGGCGCGCACGCCGCGCCCTACTTCACCGCCACCTTTTTACGGACAATGCGAACATCCGCTATTCAGTAGTATTGGCGATGATTTTATGAATCCGCTTGGTGCTAATCGCGATAATGACCCAAATAAACGGAATGGAAATGCCCTCGGCGAGTTCCGGATTAACTTTCCAGCCAACCATATGCAAGGCTTCGGTTATTTTGCCGATAAGGCTGGCTGCGTAATAAGTAATCGCGACCATCGAAATACCCTCGACCATTTGTTGCATCCGCAACTGCATCTTTGCCCGTAACGCCATTGACGTAAGCAAGCCCTGATTCTGTTTCTCGATAATGATGTCGACGCGCGTACGCAGCAATTGGCTGGCGTTGCTGACCCGCTCGGAAAGCTGGGTAAAGCGCTGCGAGATCGATTCGCAGGTATTAACCGCCGGTTCCAGGCGGCGTTTGATAAATTCGCCCAGCGTCTGGATACCTTGAATCCGCACTTCGCGTAAATCGTTTACCCGTTGTTCCACCAATTGATAATAAGCACTGGCCGCCGCAAAGCGGAAGTGATTGCTGGATATGTAATTTTCCACTTCCGCCGCCAATGTGGTCAATTCATCCAATAATTCGCCGTCATTATGATCGGAGCGGGTCATTGCATCGGTGATGCTGTACAGTTGGCGGTCGGACTTGTTTAATGCGGGACGCAGTTTGCGCGCAATCGGAAAAGCCAGCAGCGCCATCACCCGATACACTTCAATTTCAAACAAGCGTTGCAATAAGCGTCCGGCCTGCTCTGTCCTGAGGCCATGATTGACGATCAAAAAGCGGCTGAAACCATCGACATGAATGCGAAAATCGGTAAACACCGAAGCAGCGCCGCCGGTCACTTTGGATCCGACCACCGGGTTGTCCGCAAAGTGGACCGAAAGTGCGCCTAAATCCGCGTTTTCGTCATAATCAATATCGGCCGGGGCAACGACGGTCGCATGCACCGCAACCATCAGTTGCCCGTTCAACTGCGCCATCCAGTCGACCGGCACTTTTTTCAATGCGGAATCGGCAAACAGGCCTTCAGGTTCGTCATAGGCATAAAAGCTGTAGGTGCTAAACTCGCCGTGCTGTTCCCAACGTATCTGGAACGAATTAAACGCCGTATTAAAATGGTCCACGTCTTTTTCCGGCGGGGCGATGCCGAAGCGTTCGCACAACGTTGCCAAATGCTTGCGCTCCTCCATTTTTTCCTCGGTCGTCAGCAATAACGCAAGATGCGTCGCCCTGACCGGCAACCCTCGGATAGACGGTGCACGGGCATGGACTTCATTGTGCAGGACAAAGCGTTCCGGGTGATTTTCAGGGATGGGGAATAGAGTAGTCACAGTTTTTTGAATTGTTGAGCTGGTTGAATTAAGCCAATTTTACCTAAAAAATACTGCCGGGCTTGGTTATTATTGCCGATTCCGGGAATCGCTTCTTAAACGCCGGGCGCTCCTATCAGTAAAAGACGCAATAGAATTCCGGGATAAACGCTGCTGTAATCCGCAATAATCCTGCCGCCAAGCGGATAAAGCCTATGCCTGATAAAGCTGATTTTCTTCATCCTTCAAACACGTGGCGGGCCTGATGGTCATGGCGATTATCTACTTCATGGGTGCGGTCAGCGGCGCATTGGCGATAGGCGGGTACATCGCTTTATCGGGCTGGCCGGGCCTTTAACCGGTGCGTCGATGAATACGGTCAGAACGCTGGCCCCCGACCTGGTCAGGGGCGATTTAACGACGACCTGGATTTAGCTTCGTTGGGCGCTTGAGCCTCGCTCACTATCGGTAGAGCCATCATTAGAATAAATCCTGCAATTAATTTTCGCATGTTAGAACTCCTTTAAAAACGGGGTTCAAGGAAAGCGCTTGCGAGTGCGATCCGGCGTTGTCTATATAAGCCTTCCGGCTTCGGCTAGTCTGTGCGCTTACGCACACAGGCTTATGACAACCAAGGTAGTATGGCGCTTTAGTTAAACACTGATGTTGCGCACAGAATGTACTTCTCCCGTTTGCCGCTCCGGGCACCGGAGCTTTCAGGGCGAGGTACAGGGATGTACCGAGTGAACAAGCGGCAACCGGGAGAAATACCGTCCGTGCGTAACATCAGAAGTTAACGCTTATACCCGATGCCCAATACCAACTGACAGGCAAACTAACTGTTGCCCAGGTACTTGGATCGGCATCCGGATCGGCATTTGGATCCGTAGTCGGCGGGCTGGTCGCGAAACCAAAACCAAGATAAGGCTGAAACCTATTAATGTTATAGCCAATATCGAAGTTTAATCCGCCTATATTGCTATGACCTGTTATATAACTTGTGCTCAGGTTCCATGTTTTTGACGTATAACCAAGCCCCATCGTTAGCCCTTTCATATTGTAACTATTGCCCTGCGCATCTTGAATAGACGACATTTGTTTATTCATATAATACGGGCCAATATCAAAAGACAAGCCTAATTCTTTTAAGCTAAAAACCATTGTTGCATAATGAAAACTTTGAATCTCCTGAACTGTCTGGCTGGTTAGCCTGGTCGCGTAAATTCCATTCATTGAGCCTATAGAAACCCCGATATTGCCGGTGATATTTAGCAGAACCGCCACATTTAAATACACTGCCGGACTGCTGGGCGTCAGGCTAATATTTTGCCCTGACAAACTAATACCCAATGAACCCAGCTGGTTGTTTATCGGCGTAGTCGAAATGGTAGGGCTGTAGTAAGTACCAAAACCTGAGTCGTATACATCTTGCTCAACCGTAAATTGAGAATTGTAGTTTTCATCATTAATATAAGGCGTAGTATCTACGGATTTTCCGATAGCGCCTACGTGCTCATGTTTTTTACTTTTGCTACTGGTTTTAGCCCACACTACCGGCGGCATAATCGTTAAACAAAAAATAGCTAAAATTAGTTTATGGATAATCATTTTCTAAGTATTTAAAGTGGATTTCTATTTGATTATCGTAATAAGGAGCTATGTAACTGTTATTAATATCTTAAGCACTGGGGTATAAATTTTCAGTTAAGGTTCAAAGCTGGAGTGCAGGCTTTGAACTTTAGTTGAAAAATTTATATCCCAGTGCTTATTTGCTAAAAATCCCTTGCCAGCCTCCTGAAATCAGCCGGGTGATATCCATCAAGATAAAAGGCACCGATAAGCCTGCCGGCGCAGCCAGATAGCGGGGTTGCCAGTGCGGCGCAAATTTCGCTTTGTATTCGTAAAGACCTTCAAAGTTATAAAACTGATCGCCCATATCGAAAATAGTTGTGCCGATTTTATGCCAAAGCGGGGCCAGGAGGCGTCGTTCCAGCCCTGCCAAGGGCGCCATGCCTAGCGAAAACCACTGGTAATTTTCTGCTTTGCCCCACAACATCAGTTCGGCAAATAAAAAATCCATGATACCTTTCGGGCTGTCCGGATCGTAACGCATCAAGTCGATGGATAACTCTTGCCGGTTAGCGGTTTGCCAGAGATTGGCGAAGGCCCTGATTTGTCCCGATTCGTCTTTTATTACGGCAACATCGGTACGGCGCAAATAATCTTCATCGAAAAAGCCCAGAGAAAATCCTTTCTCCCGGGTGTTTTTGTTCGACAACCACGCCTCGGAAATCTGCCGCAAGATTGGCAAGGCCTGCTCAACCGAAGGTCCGGACAGTATTTCAAAGCGGTAGTCCATTTTACCGAACTTGTTGCGGGCACTGCGTTGCGCGTCACGTTGCTTGCCTTGCAAACTGAAAGTCGATAAATCCACGCGAGCTTCTTCGCCGAGTTTAAATAACGATAAGCCCTGATCGAGATAATACGGCAACAATTCCGGGCCGACTTGGTAAAACACGGCTTTTGCTCCATAGCGGTCGGCCTGTTCCTGGAACTGCCAAAGCAGGTTTTCAACTGCCGATGGCTCGCCAATCGGCATAACCGGCGCAACCTGGCTGGTTTTTCCATGCGCTGTATTGACTTCATCAACCAGTAGATCATCGAGCGGCGTATCGTAAGCGCGTTGCGGCGCTTCGAGTCCCAGCAATAGCGCGATAATGCCGCCATCGCTCCAACCGATAATGTCTGTGCGCCGGATACCCAGCCGGTCAAGCACCTGTAGCGTATCTTCCGCAAAAATCCGGTAGCTGAGTTTGGATTTGCCGGGAGTCGAATCACCATGACCGCGGGTATCGATCAGCACCACGCGCCGCCCGGAAGCGACCAGCCACGGTATCTGGGAAAACCAACTGAGTTTATTGCTCAGTCCGCCGTGCAACAACAGAACGGGATCGCCGTGACCGTAGGAAACATAATGAATATGAGCGCCTTGGTAAACAATATTGCCTGTTTCAGCCTGCGTAGCCGTTGAGTATTTCCAAATCAAATAATTCAGGAAATTAACCGACATAGGTCACAACCAGACAAAAAGAGACAGTACCATTACCAATAAAGCCGCCCAACCGATATGAAACAATCTCTTCATTAAAAGCGTAATTGAGTTTCTAACGCCCAATTTCGCTACTGACCTGATTTTCCTGCCTGTTTAGCATTCTCTGCTCTTGCCGGGTTATATGGCCGCCGTTCTGTCTAGCCATTTGCCGCTCTTCACGGCGTATTTGACGCTCTTGTTTGCGGAATTGCACTGCCTGCATTCGACTAATTTCGCCTTCTCTTCTTTCTTCACCAATACGCTGATTTTGATTGCCCAGTCGCGCATTGACTTCAGCGCGGCGCGGATGGTTCTGAGTCCACCGTCCGTTTGCCGTTGCCGGCGCCGCAAATAGAAATATCAAACTGCAAATGATGAGCATGAAGATGTTTTTTGAAGGATAGGCTCGCATGTATTTTTCCCGTTTTATAGACTGTTCAAAATACCGAGCAATACCAATGCCAAGGCAAGCACCCTCTCCAACGCTAGCGCTGAAGAGAGTTCGATAAGGATAGTTTCCTGGATTCGGTTGTAATGAACCGGCTAAACTGGTTCATTACAACATACTCATAATAAATGCGTTTAATTGATTCGGTGGTTTTTAAAACCTGTTCTTAGGCACTCGATACAATTGTCGGAGACGGGTATTTTCGCGGCTCAATAACCGACTAGCATGCTTTATCGCGTTAAGGGTTGTCTTGATGGTTCGTAGTCTTTTCTCCGGAGTAGTTCGGCACGTAAATCCGATATAAATCATAGGGCATCACAAGCGTGTCGAACGCGACCGAGAAAGGCAGGTCGATAATCAGGATGGTTGTGACTAGCCCTTTGACCCAACCCGGATCGGAACGCTTGCCGCTAAATACACCACCGGTATCTTTTATGTCCTGCCGAATACCGGGATAGACTGTCCATTCCTTATTCGGGATTTCAGTTCTGGCGCGTATGCTTGAGCAGCTCAACATAAGAAAGCTCATGAGAACAATCACTATCCATCTTCCAATATATGACTTCATGAATTTTTCCTTATAAGCCAATGAGGGGTGCCTTTTTAATGTTGATCGCACCCGGCAACACAGTCAATAGAGGAAGACACGTAATAAAATGCTTACGCAATTGCAGAGTCGAGCGTTTTTCAGGCGAGCAATAAAACTTATAACCCGATGTTACGCACTGTCCGCGAAAGGCACGAAAAACATCAACCGTAGGTTTCGTCATGCCCGGCATTGTCGATAGGTTTATAAGGCTGGACGGATTGAGCCTAAACCAGACCACACGCCAGTCCGGTTCCAATCAACAGCATCGCCGACGCAACGGTAATCTGTACGGCTCGAAACGTGACCTTTTGCAGCATGCGCTTGCCCACGAATGAGCCGATAAACGCGCAGGCCATGCCGACGGCAACCGGTGCGATTAATTCCTGGGATTGTGCGAGGTGGCCGGCCATGACGCCAGTGCCGTATACCGCCAGCCGCGCGGCATCGACGATAATCGCAGAGACAACGCCCGTAGCAACAAAGGCATCTTTCGACAAGCCGGCTTTCAGCAGAAAGGCGGAACGCAATGCGCCCTGGTTGCCGGACAAGCCGCCAAAGAACCCGGATAGCGCGCCACCCAGCGGTAGCCAGCGGGGCGGGAACGCCAAAGCCTGAAAACGCGGCGATAGTTCCAGCAGCGCGAATGCTATAACCAAGATGCCGATGACGGCTTTGACGACAGTAACCTCGAATGTCGATCCATCAAGGCTATAGCTCATTATGACCGGCATTTTATCGAACAGGTTGAGCGCGGCGGCTCCTATCATTGCAGCGATGGCCGCGGGCACGCCGAATCGCAGCACGACGCGCCAATCGGCTTGTTTCGCCATCAACCCGAACTTGAAAATGTTGTTGGCGAAATGCACCACGGCCGTGGCGACAATAGCCAGCGGCAACGGAAAGAACAGCGCGAATACCGGCATCAGGATCGTCCCCAGGCCGAATCCGGAGAACAGCGTCAGACCGGAGGTCAACAATGCTACGACGCCAATCAGGACAAGTTCCATGTGCTCACCGTTGCTTGTAAGTCAAGGCAATCCGCACTTAAATTTTGCTTTTATGGCACCCTCCCGGGCGAAACAGAGAGCCGGTTGCGCGAATACCGCTACGCCACAAGTCAAAGCGCCGGCCTTTTGGATAAATTGCCTACGTGTCGTGTACCGGTTCATGGTCAATCTCCTCGTTATGTTATGGGAGTATTTTCTGAAACGTAGTACTGAAGAGTTCAAACTATCCGATAAGCCGAACCTGAAACCGTATTAAGCAAGTATTCATCTTATATATGGGAAAGTTACCTTAACTCAATAGCTTGTCAAAAAAGGAGTTTCAAATGTTTAGAATGATGAAAATTATAATGCTTAGTTTGTTGCTCTCATCTGTTGCTTTTGCCGACGATGATGACTGGGATGATCGACGAGAGTATGTGCGTGAATATTATCAACCGGCTACGCCCGGTTATTACCGGGAAGAAATCATCTACGTTCCTGAAACAATCGTAGAGTATGTGCCGGTACAACCTCGCTATTATGCACCACCGCCCCCGCCGCCCCGTTACAGCTATGATCGGCGTTCTCCACAAGGTTTGCTTGGCGGCGTTATCGGTAGCGCGATCGGATATGAAATGGGAGACGGCAATCCTTTAGCGACGGGTATCGGCAGTGCCGCGGGCGCTTGGCTTGGTAATGGAAGTTATTAATTAACACCACTTGGATTCTGATACAAAGTATGAACATTAATCGAATTCGTCCACTAGCAGTAATCTTTATTTTTACATTAATGAGCGGCTGCGTTGGGTATTCTTACCCGTATAGCCAAGGAAATGCCTATGGATATGGCGCCAGAGGAGGCTATGGTTATAGTAATTATCAGGGGTATCGACCTTATCACGGACATAACGAATATCACGAACGTGGGGAATATCGCGAACATGAATATGGCCAGTATCGCCGGCATCATCATGACGATGATTGATTAACCGCGCTAAGTTTTTAATTTTTTAACAGGTAAACATGATGCAGTCAGCGGCGGATATTGAACGTCCGGATCGGTTATTCAGCAATCTTGTGGGTTGATAAATTAACTGATCTAACACAACGAGCTGAACAGGGCGATGAACAAGCGCATGGATTTCTTAATAAGCTTGAAATAGAATTAACACCGGAACAAATTAACACGCAGCCGTATGGCGCCCCGTCTTACATTAATTATTGAGGAAACAAAATGCGTCAAATAATAATAACAACCCTAGGCGCTCTATTACTATCATCGGTAGCTTTTACAGCGAATGCCGAGCAATCCGCCAATGCCGATATTCCTGAAAAAGTGAAAGAGGATATTATAAAAAGACATCCCAAGGCTCATGATTTACAGGGCAGCCATGAGAGCCATTTTGGTCATAAATTATTAGAAGTCACTTTCAAAGAAGATGACAAAGAGCCTAAGTTTGAACTCTTCAAAGCTGACGGAAAATTATTTACCGATGAACTGCCGTTGGACAGTTTGAATGAAGCACCGCCCGCTGTTAAAGAAGCACTGGAAAGAAACTTTCCTGGCTATGTGCTTAAAAAAGCAGAGTTGATAGCCAATCCCAATGGGCCGGGAGAAGAATACGAATTATATTTGGTTGCCGGAGATGTGAATTGGAAAGTGTCCATTGATGAAAAAGGCAACATTGAAGGAAAAAGCAGTTACTAACATTCAAATCCGGCAATACTAAACAAACGATGTTGTTTGGAAGTCAGGCAAAGCCTGGCCTCCAGCGGCCACTTTATCGGGCGATAACGACTCATCAATGCCATTAAATTAGACCGCAAAAAGCGTCGCCTAAAGCGCCTGCTTCGGTATCCGCGTTCTATTTTTAACTGCTAAGTAGTTACTTGGGCTTAGTTTCTTAGAAAGCGTAGCGTTACCAAATAACATTAATAAGGAGCAAATCATGAACAAATTAGCATCAATATGCGCAGGTTTGTTATTCCTCTTGAGTAATTCTGTTTTCGCCGAGGATCATCTCACTGATGCCCAGCAACACGTTAATGCAGCTGTTGTTCATGGCGAGGCTGGGCACACCCAAATATTGATCAAGCACGCAAAAGCGGCATTGGAGGATACGCTAGCCGCATCTCTAATTGCCAAGGGTGTGGCAAAAAATCATCTGGACTTAGCGGCTAAAGAGCTACAACAGTCGATTGATCTTGCTAATCTGGGTCATGTAGGCGCAGCTACTATACATGCCGAATCGGCTAAAAAACACATTAAAGCCAGCACTCAATAATACTAAGCTCCGCTTTAACATTTAATAAATCTTTCTTGTTTAAAAATCTTAGAAAATAGCAACGGAACCTCTGCTTGAATTGGATCAGAGGTTCAAGGTTAATTTTCGGATGCCCTCTAGCTGTTCATTGCTATCTGCAACATGTCAGGCCGCAATAAGCCGTTATTCAGTCTCTCAGCGCTCTATCCCAAACTCAAAAATTTTCATTATTCATGGCAAGACAACTCATCCCATGTGCCGGCGCAACTGGAAAGTAACTTGCTTTCATTAGCTGTAGCATCTGCCAAAAAATCTGGCTTTTTACTGCTGTAAAACGGAATTTCGCGCCTGACAATTTGAGCATCATGCCCATGATTAATTTTAACAAGCTCGGCTATACTGCTTTCTTTTTATACCGTAAAAATGCTCTCCAGCAGAAACCATCCGGTTTTATTTTTTGATTAGGATTACGCAATGAAATGGTTTGTACGCGCCGACATTGACGGTTTTTTTGGCCTGGCCCTGGATAATTTGGTGCAATTATTGGTTATTGTGAATTTATGCCAACACGTCTTGGGCTTTTCAGAAGACTTGGTTTACCAACATATCCTGCCCGGCGCTGCCGTTTCGTTACTGGTAGGCAATCTATATTATGCCTACCAGGCTAAAAAACTGGCCGAATCTTCCGGACGCAACGATATTTGCGCTCTGCCGTACGGCATCAATACGGTTTCATTGTTTGCTTATATTTTCCTAGTGATGTTGCCGGCAAAATTGGTCGCGGAGGCTGCCGGAGCGAAAAATCCCGAACACATCGCTTGGCAAGCCGGGTTACTGGCCTGTTTCGGTTCCGGCCTGATTGAATTGGGCGGCGCGTTTGTAGTCGAAAGATTAAGAAAAGCGACGCCGCGCGCGGCCTTGCTATCCACTTTATCGGGCATCGCGTTAACGTTTATCTCATTAGGCTTTTTGTTTCGCAGCTATGCGCATCCTATCGTCGGCTTGGTCACGCTGAGCGTGATTTTATTAGTCTATTTCGGCAAACTCCGTTTTCGCGGCAATATTCCGGGCGGGTTGGTAGCCGTGACATTAGGCGTGCTGTTATCCTGGCTAATGGGCTTGGCCCCTGTCGGCGCCTTGCCGGACAACACATTAAGCCTGCATTTGCCGGTACCGGCGCCCGGCGATTTATTCGAGGTACTGGGATCGAAATACAGCTTGAGTTATCTGTCGGTCATCATTCCGATGGGCCTATTCAATGTAATCGGTTCGTTACAGAATATCGAATCGGCTGAAGCCGCCGGGGATAGCTACCCGACAAAATCGTCGTTAGCGGTTAACGGTATCGGGACATTAGCGGCAAGCCTGTTCGGTTCCTGCTTCCCGACGACGATTTATATCGGTCATCCGGGCTGGAAAGCTATGGGCGCTCGCGCCGGTTATTCGATTTTAAACGGTGCGTTTATCACGCTGATTTGCCTGACCGGCAGTTTGTCGTATATCGCCTGGGCAATTCCGGTTGATGCGGGCATGGCGATTGTGTTGTGGATCGGCATTGTGATTGCGGCGCAGGCTTTCCAGGAAACGCCGAAAAACCACGCCCCGGCGGTCGTGATGGGGCTGCTTCCTGGCATTGCCGCTTGGGGCGCGTTCATGGCGAAAAGCGGTGTACGGGCCGCCGACTATGGCGCTGAACAAATGCCTGCATTTTCGGAGACCATGCTAACGCGTTTTCAACAATCGGATATTTGGATACACGGGGCTTTTGCATTGGAACAGGGTTTTATTTTTACCGCGATGATCCTGGCCGCGTTAACGGTCGCCATTATCGAGCGCCATTTTATCAAGGCTGCATTATGGAGCGGCTCGGCAAGTTTACTATCGGCCGGCGGCTTGATCCATTCTTACCGCTGGACGGTCAGCGATACGGCTTTGTCATTAACACCGGCATGGGAATGGTCGATTGCATACGCACTGATGGGCTTGATATTTTTAGCGGCAAAGTGGACTTGTGTTGATGATTGATGGCGAGCCACAAATTGGCGCGGATGCATATGGATAAGGCGAAAGGTCCAAGGCGAAAAAACGCTCGCCCTTTGACCTTTGACCTTTGACCTTTGACCTTTGACCTTTGACCTTATCCGTTTAAATCGCCCGGAGGTTTTGCATTTTCCCCGAACCAGCCGATAATAGCGGCATTATTAATCAACCATAAATGGAAAAAAGATGAGCAACGTTTTTAGTTTTACCGGCACAGTGGGCCGTGATGCGGAAGTCCGCTATTTACCGTCGGGCCAGGCGGTATTGAACGTGACTGTAGCCAACAATATCGGCTTCGGCGACAAGCAGCAGACACTATGGATTCGGTGTGCGGTGTGGGGCAAACGCGCCGAAGGCCAATTGCAAAATTACCTGAAAAAAGGCCAACAGGTGTTTGTTTCCGGCGAGCTGAGCCAAAGCGAATATCGGGCGCAAGATGGCTCGACTAAAACCAGCCTGGAACTGAACGCCAATATTATCGACTTGGTCGGCAAAAGAAATGACTCAGGCCAAGCGCCGCAACAAGGCTATCAACAACCGCAAGGACGGCCATCTGCTCCGCAAGGCCCGGCTCACGATAATTTCGATGAGCCGTATGATGATGACATCCCGTTCTGATTATGTCGAATACCGATAAAGCAAGCCGCCCTAAAGTCAGTGTTGTTGAACACAATATATTGGTAACTCCAGGTCAAAGTAAAAAACTGGCGGCTATGCGTAGAAAGTTTCAACCGGAGCCGCCGGTTGAAACTGCACCCACTCCAAATAAACGGCTATTGACCGGATTGAAACCGGAAGTTGCCGAAGAGTTGAACAAAGCAAGGACGCTTATCGATGAGCGCATTAGCCAAATAATGCGCAGTTTTCCCGAAGGCAAGAAGAACAGGCTGTTCGGCTTCCGATTCGGTTCTGTCGATGCGGTAAAAGCCATGCCTATCAAAAACGCTTTTAAGACCTTAGGCATTGATGACAATTTGGTGAAAATGAAGTTGGTTGCCGCTTTGGATTTTGATGGCAATGAAGCCACAGTTTAGAATTATAGTGGCCCCCGAAATCCGGACAATAGTTTAAGCTAAGCTCTGAGCAAAATTAGAGACCGAAAATGAGTGAAAAGAAACGGAAGATTTTTACGGGTGCGCAAAAAGCCAAGGTTGCCTTAGAAGCCGTCAAAGGGTTAAAGACGATCAATGAAATTGCGCAAGAACACGGCGTCCACCCGAACCAGGTGAGTCAATGGAAAAAAGGGTAGCGGGTTAAATTTGTAATTAAGCATGAATATCCAATCCAAACTCGATCTTGTTAATCAGCAATCCGATAACCGTATCATGCAGGGTCTCTAATTTCGAAAAGCAAATTGTTTTTCGTGTGAGCCGCTTAATCCACGTTCTGAAATTCAGATTCTTGCGTTCAATTTTTTGCGTA
>Ga0208789_1000104_pt1 | contig 122537 bp, 108 predicted proteins | sample Methanotroph_Enr_FD_187368 | JGI IMG/M metagenome (GOLD analysis project Ga0208789, IMG submission 187368) | Enriched soil microbial communities from Old Woman Creek wetland in Ohio, USA - Methanotroph_Enrichment_5 (SPAdes) (version 2) | ecosystem: Environmental > Terrestrial > Soil > Wetlands...
GTCAATGTCCCTGCCGTTGTTGTTCCGGAACCAGGACTTGCCTGGTGGGCTTGGACGCTCATTAGCGTCGGTGGCCTCGTTGTTTTAGCCGGTGCTGCGCTCCTCATCTTCAAAAAGAAAAAATAAGTTAAGTAAGTTCGATTACTCCTCCTTATCGTTCATGCTGGGGACCTCTTACCGGGTCCCCAGCCATCATTAAATTTGTCCATTACGGAGTCTAAACTACATAGGAGAACCATATGAACCATACTGCCCGAAACCTATACTTCTTATCGATATTTTTACTCGTCGCCGGCTGCGGGCCGACCTCTTCTTCGTCGAGTGGTTCAAGTCTTTCTTCCGAAATGGCTTGGCAGATTCCGAGCGAAAGCTGGTCTTATTCCAACCGTATTATGTATGTCCAAGATCAAAGCATGGCCACGGGTGATACCGCGGCTGTCGATACGACAACGTGGGGCGTGGGCGGCACCGATATCGGCGCACCTTTCTATGACCCTGCAACCGACCGTTTATATTGCGCATTCGGCGATACCTTTGCTCGTGCCCCGATGGATGGGACATGGAATAGTAACGCTATCTTATATACGACGAATCATGATTTATCTAATGGCATTCAATGGGAAGGCATACTTCCCGGACAAAACGGGGCTACCAGCACCGTGACGCCGATTACCAATAACGTTGGGAACGCCAATGGGTGGACCTCCCAACCGGAATTACTCACGTCTCCGGATGTCGGGACCTGTATTCCCACCGGAGCTTTTGTTCTTAACGGCACTTATTATCTCTTCTATATGGAAGTTCATGAATTTTCTTCCACTGGCGAGTTCTCCGTTTTCTCAAACGCTGTGGTCAAATCCACAGACTCAGGACAGACTTGGGCAAAAGTCATGACGCTCGGCTGGAACGCGATGAAAATCGATGAGAGCGAAGGCGACGCCCCAGGCTTTGGGCAAATCTTTCCCTTACTGGCCGATGATGGCTATGTGTATATCTATGGCATTCCCGGCGGACGGAGCGGTGGGGTTCAGCTCGGCCGTGTCTTAAGCGCTAACTTCGAAGATCCGGAAGCCTATGAATACTATCACCTGAACCGCGACGAGACGATTGACTGGCGAGTCGGCACCCTTGGCTTAAAGAGCATCAAAGGCGACGAACGGAGTTATATCGTGGCCCCGTCTTGTGGCGAACTGTCGATTGCCTATAACGAATATCTGGGTAAATACATCATGACGTACCTACAAAATAACTCACAGATCGTGATGCGCCGCTCCGCCACCCCGTGGGGAGCCTGGAGCAGCTCTGACGCCATCGTCAACCAATCCAATATCGACGGACTCTACGGCGGCTTCACGTCTCCAGTCATGTCCGATCATGGCGGACAACGTATCTATTTACTGGTTTCGCAGTGGTTACCCGTCTATAACGTCCATCTCGTCGAAGTCGTCTTTAACTAGTCTTGTCATCAAGATAGTTAAGAAAGGAGGGACTCACTCATGGAGCATGGCAAATCGTTCGTGGCATTAGCCTTTATCGGACTTGTCCTTAGCGTCACCTCGTGTAGCGTGCAACTTTCGAGTCTATCGAGCGAAAGTTCCTCGAGTGCTTCTCTTTCCTTACCGGTCAGCGAAGCGATTGCCTCGGTCACGTGGATGGATATGATTACCGGTCCCGACTCAATCAACCAGACGAATCTTGGTTATGATGTCGGCGGTACCGACCTGGGTATTCCTTTCTATAACGCCACCAACGATACGATGTATCTCGCCTTTGGCGATACCTTTTCCCATAATGATTTCTCCGGCAATTGGCGGAGCAACGTGCTCGCCAAATCCACGGATTACGATTTAAGCGATGGCTTGGTCATCGATGATTTCATCACCAACCCGAACGGGGTAGCCATCCCGATGATTGACGGCCTCCATAACTTTGGTTATGAAACGACCAAAATACCCACTGGCGGGATTGAGCTTTTTGGAACGCTCTATATGTTTTATTTCTCAATCAAGCAATGGGAACCTAATGAAATGAACTACGGCGGCGTGGTCAAATCCAATGATAACGGCGAGACTTGGTCCCGTGTTTATGATTTATCGTGGTGCACGCAGGTGAGCGGTGGCTATAGCGCCAACATCCAAGCCTTGGTTAACCAAGACAGCAACTTTACCAATGGCGTCGGTGACGTCGATATTTCCACGCATTATGCGCCTTCGTTCTCACAGATTTATCCGATTGACGGCAAAGACGGTTATGTCTATATCCTTGGCGAAGGCAACTACCGTGCTGAAGGCATCAAGATGGGCCGTGTCCTTTATGAAGACTTCGAACATTTTGAAGACTATGAATATTTCCGTGGCTTTGAAAATGACCAAGCGGTATGGGTCAAGGGCAGTGCGGGCTTAATTACCATCGAACAATCGCTTGGTAACTATGTCATTGACGATTACTGCAGCGAACAATCCATCATGTATAACGAATACCTTGGCAAATGGATGGTCACCTATCTACGTAATTTCGGGGAAGGCATCGTCTATCGGACCGCGACCAATATCTGGGGACCCTATAGCGACGCCGAGACGATGCTTCCGTATAGTTATCCCTTTGCCAACCAAGGCAATGGCATCTATGGCGGATTCGTGCACGAGAAATACACCGAACAGAACGGTAAAATCATCTATTTTATCTTGAGCCAATGGACACCGGTTTATAATAGTTCGTACGTGAAGGTGGCGTTTGAATAATGGACGAAAACATTAAAGTATCCTCCTTAATCGAGTCAGTTAAACCGCTTTTCCTCTTGTCAGGCAAAGAGGGGATTAACGATACTTTAAAATATCATCTGGGTGGATGCGATCTCGGTTTCCCGATTTATAACAAAAAGAATAAAACCTTATATCTCGCTTTTGGCGATTCGTTCCTCGCAAATGATTTCTCACAGGAGTGGCGGAGTAACGTCATTGCCCTAGTGAAAGACTTTGATGCCCCGGAGAAAATCAAAATCTGTGATTATCTCAAAGACGAAAACGGCAAGGCGCGCGCCATCATTGACGGACATCATGTCGATATGCTCGAAATGACCAAAATCCCGACCGGCGGGATTGAAATTAACGGCGTGCTCTACTTATTCCATTTTTCCATCCGTTCCTGGAACATCAAAAACCCATGCTGCCTGATGAATTTCGGTGGCTTGATTAAATCCTTAGATAATGGCAAGACCTGGGAACGCGTTCCCGATGTCGTCTGGGTCAACCATAGTGCGGGTGACCATGCGGATGAAATCCAAAAACTGATCAATGAAGATATCCATCAAGTCGCAAATGTTTATGATATCGATTTAAAACATCATGAAGGCTACTACTTTACCCAAGCTTATCCAAAAGACGGTGGCGACGGCTATATTTACGTATTTGGCGAAGGCGGTTTCCGTTCCTCGGGAATGAAACTGGCCAGAGTCAGGCCCGAAAATATCGAAAAGTTCGATGAATACGAATATTTAATCAAGTATGAGAACAATGACCAACCTATTTTTGTTAAAGGCATCGCCGGCTTACGGGCGTTACAGGATAATCCCGGTAGCTTCGTCCTTAACGAAAAAAGCGGTGAATGCTCACTTATTTATAACAAATACCTTAAAAAATGGATGTTCTTCAAAATATCCGAAGACGACCCGGCGGCGGTCTTCTATCTCGCGGATAAAATCACCGGTCCTTACGTTGATAAACACATCATGTTCTCAAAGAGCGACCCTTTATTCGCCCGTTCTTCCATGTACGCCCCAATGACCCATGAAGTCTTAACCAAAGAAAACGGAAGGATTGTCTACTTTCTGCTTTCCCAATGGATCCCTGTTTATAACCCACTCATCGTTGAGTTGAAATTAAAGGAGAACTTATGAAAAAAATTCTAGTCTTAGCGTTCAATGCGTTCTTAGCGATTGCCTGTGCCGGGTGTACCCCGACAAGTTCCAGTTCTCAGGTCTCTTATTTATCGTATGCCGATGAAGTCAAAAACGTTTCTTTTGTCAGCACCATCACCGGCGCTGAATCGAAGAGCAAAACCGATGAAATGACCGTCGGTGGCTGCGATTTAGGCTTTCCCATCTATAACGATACCAACGACACGATGTATATGGCATTCGGTGATACGTTTACCTCTCCCTTACAGTCCGGGCGGTGGCGGAGTAACGTTATTGCGAGATCGACCGACACGAACTTTGCTGACGGACTCGATATCGACAGTTTTATCGCTTCGCCTTCCGGCATTGCCAAGCCGGCGATTGAGGGGCACCACGCGGATCGTCTGGAAATGACCAAAATCCCAACGGGAGGCATAGAGATTGATGGAACAATGTATATGTTCTACTTTTCAAAATATTCTTGGAACGTTCCTGGCAATGTCTCAATGAACTATGGTGGGGCGGTCAAATCCGTTGATAACGGCGAGAACTGGTCCCGTGTTTATGATATGACTTGGGTTGATCACATTGTCGATGATCTTGAGGTTGATCAAGCACAAGTTGCCAATATCCAGACACTCATTAATGAAGACGTCGACTTAGGCGCTAATGGCGGCAGTGTCGACCTTGCCCATCATGAAGGCTATGATTTCTCACAAATCTTCCCGAAAGACGGCGGAGACGGCTATATTTACATGTTTGGCGAAGGCGGGCACCGGACTCAAGGACTTAAGTTGGCCCGTGTCGCTAAAGCCAATATCGAACTATTCGATGAATACGAATATTTCACGGGTTATGATGATGGCGACGTTCCCATTTTTGTTAAAGGAAGAGAAGGTTTGGATGCTCTTAAAGACAATAACGATAGTTATATCATTGGCGCTACCTTCGGTGAAATGTCGCTAGTCTACAATGCTTTTCTAGGAAAATGGATGGCGTTAACTTGCACTAATTCCGCAGGCAAAGGCGGGGCTATGTATTTTACCGCCGACAATATTTATGGGCCTTATTCACAATATGGCGTGCTGTTATTCCCGCCTGTGAACGCCGTGACGCCGCAATCCAGTATCTATGCGCCTTTGACGCATGAACTCTGGCAGGAGAATAACGGACAGACATTCTACTTAGCGATTTCCACTTGGATGCCGAATTATAATCCGTCTTTCATAAAAATCGAGTTATGGTAGGTTAAGAATAGGTTATTATATTAATATTAAAATATATTTCCCTATATAAACTTCCCTGATCTCAGAAAGGATTCCCTCACCATGAACATTTACGATATCGCTAAACTAACGGGTTATTCATCCGCGACCGTTGCCCGTGCCCTGAGCGGCCATGGTTACTGTTCAAAAAAAGCGAAAGCGGACATTCTTGCGTTAGCGCAAAAAATGGACTATAACCCGAACTCATCGGCGAAGGCGTTACGGAGTAACCGTACCGACCGCATCCTTTTCTGTATTCCTGATATTTGTAACCCGTTCTATTTCCGGATTATCGAAGGCGTCACCAAAGTCCTAGAAGATAACGGTTATTTCCTGATGCTCTATCCGACGGAATCCTCCATCGAAAAAGAACTCAAGGCCTTAGATCTATGTTCCCGTAAATACTGCGATGGCATCATCTTTATTTCTTTCGACTTCAACGCCACGAATATCACCGCGGTCCGGAACTTAAAACATCCGGTGGTTCTTGGTAACCGTTACTTAGAACAAAAAGACGATGACAACTTTGACTATGTGTATGTCGACCACATTCTCGGTATGGAAATGGCCACCAAGCATCTCTTGGAGCGGGGCTGCAAAAACGTCGCGCTCGTGATTGGCGATGTGCTCTTACAAACCAGCCGTGAACGTAGTCAAGGCTATATCAAAGCGTTAAATGATTCAGGATTAAAGCTTGATCCCCGTTATATCCTCGACGGCGAATACACCAACGATGGTTCTCGGAAAGCCTTTGGTAAATTCATGGAAGAAAAACTTCCGGTCGATGGAGTCGTCGCGGCGAACGACCTATCTGCCTACGGTATCATGGAATACTGCCGTAACCACAATATCTCGATTCCCAAAGACATTAAACTCGTCTCTTTCGATAACACTGATTATGCGACGGCCTCTAACCCATCCCTGACCTCCATCGATATGTGTCAGTACGAGCTTGGGACAGCCTTAGCTTCAACTTTGATCGAACGTCTCAGCGACGGAAGAAAAACCGTTAAGAACACCACGATTAATCCCAAACTGATTATCCGTGACTCCAGTAAATGAATCGGGGCAATAAAACGAAATGGCAAACCTTGTCTTTAAAAAGATCAATAAGATGTATAATGCCCGCTCGCGGGCGTTAATCGATTTTAACCTTGAAATCAAAGATGGCGAATTCGTCGTCTTAGTCGGTCCTTCGGGATGCGGCAAATCCACGATTCTCCGCATGATCGCTGGGCTTGAAGAAGTGACCACCGGGGAGTTTCTTGTTGACGGCAAACTCTATAACGAAATTGAACCAAAGAACCGGAATATCGCGATGGTCTTTCAAAACTACGCCTTATATCCGCATCTCACGGTCTATGAGAATATCGCTTTTGGTCTCCGCTTCATGAAAGTGAATAGAGAAGAGATTGACCGACGGGTTTTAGAAACCGCAAAACTCATCGGCGTGGAAGAATTATTGAGCCGTAAACCCGGTAAGTTAAGCGGTGGGCAGAAGCAGCGTGTGGCCCTCGGAAGAGCGATCATCCGCCGGCCGCAAATCTTCTTACTCGATGAACCGTTAAGTAACCTTGATGCCCAACTCCGCGTCCAGATGCGCGCGGAATTATCTAAACTCCATAAACAACTGGGAACCACCTTCGTCTATGTCACCCATGACCAAGTGGAAGCGATGACGATGGCCACTAAAATCGTTGTCCTTAAAAATGGCGTCACCCAACAAATCGGGACACCCAAACAAATATACGATGAGCCACAAAACGTTTTCGTCTCGACCTTTATCGGGAATCCCCCGATGAACATCCTGCACGCGGATTTACTCTTGGAAAACGGCAAGGCCGTTCTTTCCGTTACCCCTAAAATCAAAATCCACCTTCCGGACAATAAACTGATGGAACTGAACGACCCGAAATATATCGGGGAGAAAGTCCTGCTTGGCTTACGTCCGAATAGTCTATACTTCATCGCTCATCCAGAAGCCAACCGTGAGAATGAAATCATCGGCACCATCGCCTTATTCGAGAATTACGGCAGCGAAACGATTTACTATCTGAAAGTGGAAGGACTCAAAGAACACCTCATCGTCAGCGCTCCCAGTTTCTTTGAACATGAAATCGATAAGAAAGTCGCCGTCTATGTCGATCCCCAAAAGATCCATCTCTTTGACAAGAAGAGCACCGAGAAGATTCTTGGCGTCCCTCCGGTCAACGTCATCCATAACCTCACTCTCGAACAAGAAAATAGTCTTCTTCATGTCCATATCGGTAACCATGCGTTAAGCTTTGACGCGATGAACCGTCTCGTCCATCCGGAAGCCATCGGGCAGACGATTTCCGTCGGGATTAAACCAGAGCATATGTCACTCACGCCAAGCGAAAATGCCTTTGCGATTAAAGGGACTGTCGCTCATGTGGTGCCGCTAAATGAAAATCTTGGAATCTTCCTCCATGTCTATGGCATTGAAGAACGGATTGCGTTATACGTTCCTAAAGCCACAAACCTCGCAGTCGGTGATCCTCTCACCGTCTACGTCCATCCGGAAGACATTATCCTTTATGACGAAAAGTTGAACCGTCTATTGGCCCGTATCCCACTCTCGGAAAACCGCTTTGACGTTACTTTATCGAACGAAGGCAAAGATGTCTTACTGCTTGGAAAAGCCCATAAACTTCCGAATAGTCTTGGAAGTAACGGACTCGCCCAGATCAAAATTGTTCCCGCTAATATCCAAATGACCAAAAAGCATGCTAAATCAGGTATTTCTTTAAAAGCGTTAATCTTGGATGCTGACCCGCTAGGCGAAGAGACCGTCATCTACTGCAAGCTGAAAGGTTATCCAGAATATTTTACGGCGATCGTTCACCGTGAATTCGATATGCATCTCAATCCCCAAGTCATCTTATTCATACCCTATGAAAATGTCGTTAAAGTCGCTTAGCCTGAGGACGAGGCGCCTGCTGATAGGCATTCCTCTCGTCGCCGTCCTTCTTGCGGACGTCGTTTTTCTCGTTGTATCGCTCGTTCCTAAAAACAATGATAAAATCAGCATCTTTATTGCCAGCGCTGAGGTTGATTCATCCGCGCTCAAAGGCCTTGTTGACGGACCGACGATTAAAACCGTGACGATTTCGTACTGTGCGCCCGATGACACGAGTTATGCCTACAAATATATGGCGGCCCGGGAATCTCGGTACGACCTATTCATTCTCCGTGAAACTGAACTAAGCGCTCTCGCGGTCGCTGAAATCTTTGTTCCTTTTGACGCCCGTATCCAAAGCATCCTGAATCTGGATGCCACAGATACTTACTTCACGGATGGGGCTTCCTCCTATGGCGTTCGGGTCTTTGACGGCGTGAACGGAAATGCCGCCTTCTCAAGCTTTGTCTCTTTTGGGGATGAATCCTTTTATTTATGTTTTGCCCTTCGGAGTTATAACGTGGGGCAGTATAGTAGTATAAGTAATGTGGCAACCACGGACGAGCATGCGTTTCTTGCCGCGAGATTGCTCTTAGGAGACGCTTAATGGGATTTCTCGATAATTTACTCTCGGGTAGCAAGAAAGACACCAGCGGACCTCTTTTCCCCCGAAATCGGAAAGAAGTCTTCTTTGACCTTTTTCATAACCGGAAGATGGCGTTAGTGGAAATCAACCTCTTATGTGTCTTATTTGCCCTTCCCTCGATTCTGCTCATCTTCCTTGTCTTTTTATACAAAGGCAATATTGACGCGCTCATCGCGTCAGGGGATATCATCCTCGTCGATCCTTTGAATGTCGAGCTCTCCAAGAACATCATTCTTTTTCAGACCAATAATGCATTATTTGCGATATTGATTCCGCTGAACTTGGTGGCTTCTTTGGGTCTTGCCGGCGGATTCTATGTCATGCAGCGGTTGGTGTACGCCGAAAACATTTCGGTGTGGCATGATTTCTTTGTTGGTTTAAAAAGAAATGCCAGAGAATATTCGTTGCTGGCATTAGTCATAAGCCTTTCATTATTCTTTTTATCTTTTGTCACCGGTTATTACAAGATGGCAGAGATGCCTTTAGCGGTGGAGATTATCAGTTACGCGGTTGCGGTGCTTCAATTTGTGATCGTGTTAGGAACCTGTCTATTTGCTTTCCCACAGGCAAACCTATACCAGATGAAATTTGGGATGCTTCTTAAAAATAGTTTCCGGTTATTCATCAGTTCAGTATTTAAGAGTATCGGCGTGCTGATGATGACACTGGCGCCTTTAGGACTTCTCTACGTTCCTGTTCCGATGTTTCAAAGCGTCGTTTCAGTGGTTTTGATTCTATTTATGTTTTCTTTCGTCATTCTTATCTGGGTTTTATTTGCCAACCGTTACTTCGATAAGTATTTAAATCCACATGCCCACGAAGAAATCATTGATAAAGGTATGAAAAAAAGTCTTTAAAGTTGCGGTTCAATATCGATTCATTTGAATAGCAAAAAAAAGAGATTAAGTACGTTGCTCGATTATTTTTATATATGAAATGCGCTAGGTTTAGTAACCTAACGTATAGATGAGAACATAGTAAATTATGCTGACGATGACGCCGAGATGACTTCAACAAGGAATCCTCTGATAGTGCCTTTTTTGTGAGGGAAGCATGCGTAAGGTAGGCAATGAGTGCGCCAACCCAACTAAGGAAGAAACCAAGCGCGAATCCAAGGCCCATCGAACCAGCATTGGTATTCGGGGCATAGTATGGCTGTGGTTGTACGTACATTGGTTGAGGTTGTACATAAACGGGCTGCGGTTTTACATAGGTTGGCTCTGGTTGTGCGTTCGGTGTGGCTTGAGGTTTTAGAGGATAGCCACATTTCGGGCAAGTACGCGTGGCATCGGAGACTTCGGTTCCACATTCTGGACAATGAACAAGTGCCATAATATTTTACTCCCATATTTTTTTCATTATAAGTGATAATTCCCAAATATTAAGGGAGCGGCCCCAAAACTCCACTTATATTTCTGAGCTGGTGTTTTCATCAGAAAAAAGATTCTCCGTCAAGACAAAATGTCATGATATAATTAAAAAAGATTTGGACTCAAAGAATAATACGATTGATAAAAAGGAAACAATAAAATGGGCTTTAAAATTATCGATGAGGAAAAACGGATTTTTCAAGATTATACATATAAAAACGAGAGTGAACTCGAAAGAATTGTTGTTTCGAACGCTGATTATATTTTTGGAAATCTCGGCTGTTACTTTGATATTAAACACAAAATCGGAAAGTCTAATCAGGGTGCCGCGATTCCAGACGGGTATTTCCTTGATTTAAAATTTCATGACGCCCCCAAACTATATTTTGTTGAGATGGAACTTTCGAACCACAATTTATATGCCCACATTGGCGAGCAGGTGCTTAGATTCTCTATTTCAAGCGAAACAGCAAAACATCGGATAAAAACACTGTTACTCGAAGAAATATCGAAAGATGAAACTAAGAAGAATAGAATAAATTCGTTTTTATTGAAATCTAAATATACTAGTCCAACTGCGTTATTAGATGCGTTGCTCTACGATAAAAACATTGAAGTCATAATCATTATTGATGAAAACACAGAGGTTTTGCATAATGTGCTATCTCATATTAAAATTTCGACTACCATTATTGAAATTCAAACATATTTTCATGAGGGCAAGGCGCTTCATAGATTCACAGAATTTCAAGAGGATATCGCCGAATCCACGCCAATTAATAGTGACTATGATTTGTGGGACACCATTGTCGTTCCCGCTCAAAAAGATGGCTTCGACAAGGTGTTTTTAGGCCAAAACGCGTGGTATTCAATTAGAATATCGAGCGCAATGCGCGACAAAATTAAATACATTGCCGCCTATCAATCCAGCCCTGTTTCGGCCATTACTCATGTCGCCGAAGTCGATCGCATTGAAAAATATAGAGACACAGATAAATGCATTGTGTATTTTAAATCGAAAGCAAGAAAAATCGATAATATAGGACTCCCAAACGGAAGCCCTGCAGGGCTCGTTCCACAGTCATCAAGATATACTAACTTTATTAGACTAGCAAATGCAAAAACTATAGATCAACTTTGGAAATGATTGTAGCCCCAGGCTCAACAAATGTTAGAGGCGCAGGTTAAGTCGGCCCAGTTTTCGTTTTTATTAGAGCAGTAAAACCAATCAAAAAAGCGCGTTTCATGAATTTGAAAGAAAACAAGAAAAACCCCATATGAAAACAAACGCACACTTCAGCTCCGACCGTAAATATCGTTATTGCTTGACGCGTGAATGGGATACCAGCAAACCCAATCTTGTCTATATTTTGCTGAACCCAAGTACCGCGGACGAAACTATCAATGACCCAACCATTTCGCGGTGTATTGATATCGCTAAATATAACGGCTTTGGGAGTATCAAAGTTATGAACCTTTTTGCGTACCGTGCCACCCAACCGCCGGATATGAAATGCCAGTGTGATCCAGTGGGTCCCGATAACGATAAATTCCTTCTAAAAGAAACAAGCGAGTCGGCAGTCCTTCTTGCCTGGGGAAACCACGGAAGTTTTATGAACCGCAGCGCAGTGGTGGTATCCCTTCTTAAAGACAAAGAACTTTACTGTCTGGCCAAAAATAAATCAGGTGAACCAAAACATCCTCTATACATCAAAACCGAAACAAAATTACGTCCATACCGCTAGAAAATAAACGCTGAAACTGAGTGGCTCGTCAGGGTCACTTTTTTTGGCTCTCGACTTTCTTTTATACTTTGTTATAATAAACACATGTTTGACTAAAAATATATATAACTTTACATAGTAATGTGCCTTAAATGGCCTTAGGAGAAGACGGATGGATTTATTTAAAAAATGTCACGATTTTAAGAACGCTGATGATGCTAAAAAACTAGGTATCTATCCGTATTTCCACGCCCTCGAAACCAAACAAGGCCCTGAAGTGATGATGGAAGGCCATCGCGAGATCATGATTGGCTCCAACAGCTACTTAGGTTTAACCGGTGATCCCCGTGTTATCAAAGCAGGCGTCAAAGCTCTTGAGGAGTTTGGCTCCGGTGTCTCGGGTTCCCGTTTCCTTAATGGCACGACTACTTTACATATCAAACTCGAAGAAGAATTAGCGGCATTCTTACAAAAGGAAGCTGTGGTTACTTTCTCAACAGGTTTCCAAACCAACTTAGGCATCATCTCCGGCATCGCCGGGCATGATGATATTATCTTCTCCGACCGTGAAAACCACGCCTCGATTTATGATGGTTCAAAACTCAGTTACGCAACGATGGTCCGTTATGACCATAACGACATGAAACAACTTGAAGAACTCTTACAAAAAGCCAGCCCCAATAAAGGCCGCTTAATTGTTACCGACGGCGTCTTCTCGATGACCGGCGATATTTGTAATTTACCGGAGATCGTAAGACTAGCGAAAATCTATGGCGCCCGTGTCATGGTGGACGATGCCCATGCATTAGGGGTGTTAGGCGCACATGGTAGAGGTACTGCCGAATACTTTGGTTTAGAAAAAGAAGTCGATATCATTATGGGGACTTTCTCTAAGTCCTTAGCCAGTATTGGTGGCTATATGGCTGCAGACCATAAAGTGATCGATTATATCCGTCATAAATCCAGACCCTTTATCTTTAGCGCAGCGCTCACCCCGGCGAATGCCGCCTGTGCGTTAGAATCGCTGCATATCCTTGAAAAAGAACCCGAACGTGTCCAAGCACTTCTTGGTATCGCGGAATACGCCAGAGAACGCTTCGAGACCTATGGCCTCCCAATTGTCCATAAATCCATTGTTCCGATCATCCCTATATATACCTATGGGGAATTACGTACGTTAATGGCCTGTAAGCAGTTATTTCAACGTGGGGTATACGTTAACTCGGTTTTACCGCCTGCCGCCCCAGAAGGCCAATGCCTCATTAGAACGAGCTATATGGCTACGCATACCAAAGCCCAGATTGATGAAGCTGTTAATATCATTGCTGATGTGTTGAAGCATCTCCCTACGGATGAACTAGAGATTAGGGCGTTGCTCAACCAATCCCATGAATAAGGTTGTCGTCGTGTCGGGGGCTTCCTCCGGCATTGGTTTATCGATTGCGGATTTATTAACCCAAAGGGGTTATGTTATTTATGGATTGTCCCGAAGAGCGCCTCAAGGAACACACGCGTTTTCGTATATCTCCACAGACGTGACGGATGACGCCGCCATCCAAAAAGCGGTGGCGATTATTCTCGAAAAAGAAAAACATGTAAACGCCATCATTAACTGCGCCGGCATAGGCATCAGCGGGGCAGTTGAATATACCACCAAAGAAGAATTCCAAAAGATTTTTGACGTGAACGTCTATGGTACATTCGCCCTTACCAGAGCCTTTATCCCAGCATTACGTGAAAGCAAAGGCATGATCATCAATATCGGTTCTGTCGCTGGTGTTTTGACGATTCCTTTCCAATCTTTCTACTCCATGACCAAAGCCGCGATTTCCACTTTCTCTGAAGGCTTACGGATGGAATTGAAACCCTTTGGTGTTCGCGTGACCACGGTTTTACCCGGAGATACCAAGACCGGATTTACTGTGGCCAGAGAAAAGAAAGAAACATCCGACCCCGGTTATTCCAAGCGGATTGAGAAATCCGTGAAAACCATGGAACGCGATGAAGAACACGGAAAAGACCCGATTACGGTCGCTAAAGTATGCGCACGGTTATTAAAAAGAAAGCACCCACCTGTGAAGGTGACTGTTGGCTTAAAATATAAGCTATTCGTTTTCTTAAAAAAGATTCTACCATCGAGATTAGTGAACGCCGTGATTTACAGCATGTACGGTAAATAAGGCCCACTAATATGTAAATTAGACCTGTTGATGGTACAACTATTTTCTATATATACCACAATATATTCATAACATATTTTTTTTGCTATAATATTTTAATAAAGGTTAATAATTGATTTTTTCTTTTCCTGTTTGTTCTTCTCAGGATTTGAAAACTATCAATTTTGGTGAATTATGCCCAAAGATTTCTCGAATTGTGGCGAATGCCCATTTAATCCTTACAACAAAACTGTCGCCAAGCGAGCACATACTTTTTCTTGTACTGTCCTTAACGCTCTTCCTCTTGAAAAAGAGGCACATAATTCTAAGACTTTATTAGTTTTTGAAGATCCGGGAATCATTGAGTGGGAGCACAGGATTCCGATTTTTGATGCTCGAAAACCTGATGCTGCTGGAAAATCCTACTCGAATAGTGCGGGAAGCCTTATAGCTCATGCTTTTGAAGTTTGTAAAATGAATAGAACTGATTACGACATAACAGAAGCGGTGCAATGCTTTCCAGACATAAAAGCAAATAAAATCCAAAGCGAAATAGATAGGGCCTCTATTTTTTGTTTGCACAATTTGTTCTCAGACATATATGGGAGAGGGTACTCAAAAATAATTTGTTTTGGCGATGTAGCGGAAAGAAGTGTTCTACAAGTTGTTGAAATCATTAAAAGTATAGATTCCCGATATTCAATTTTTCCAACCAAACTCGTTCACCCCTCTGCTATGGGTAGAACATTAACAGATCTTATAAACGATATTAAACAAAATCTTTAGATTCAAGTCGATTAATTGACCGCCCAATCCAAAGTGTAGTAATTGAAGAATCTTAGCTTGACATTTTCTTTAACTGGACGTAATCTATAACGATTTAGTGATACGTACTAAGTGAACGGAAAGGCTGTAGAAAGCAGATTATGTATCAATATGTAAGCAAAAAGGAATACGGACCGACAAGAGATCAACTCTTAGTAATTATTCACAAAGTTCAGGATTTGCTTAGAAAAGAATTTACCTTTCAATACAAATTAATCGGCAGTGGGCAACGTCATTTAATAACAAGAGTAGAGGATGGAAACAAAGGGTACGACTTTGATTACAACTTAATCATCCAAACTCCAGAACCGGGTACAAAATGGAACCCGGATGTTGTAAAAAAACATTTTATGAACGCTTTTAGGGAAGCGGTAAAAGATACCGAGTATAAAGACCCCCAAGATTCAACCTCTGTTATCACAATTAAAGTCGTTGAAGAACTAAACAGCAAAATAGTGCACAGTTGTGATTTCGCAATTATTTACTACCCTGAAGATGATGGCTCTCATTATTACAAATACATTAGGCATGACAAAAGGTCCAATCAATACACTTGGGAAAACAGGGCACTGAGCCATGATTCTGACGAGAAGGTAAAATGGATCATCAAAAACATGCTCTGGGAGAAACTAAAAACGGAATATTTGTTACTAAAAAACGCAAACAAGGATAAAGACAAGCGTTCCTTTTCATTGTATTTAGAGGCGGTCAACAACATTTTCAATTTACACTACATAGATTGAGACAAATATAGGGCCGATATTAGCCAAAACGCGATGTTTGATTCAAAGAGAGCATCGTGTTTTGTTTCTTTGATTCCTTATATATATATTTAAATCGAGGCTTTCATTCAAGGGTAAATATTAAAAAGATTTTGTTGTGATTGGTTTTTATGGAGAACTTCAAAATTATAAATGGTTTTTAGCGGTTTCTCCTAGTATGTTGGTAGTACATTGGATTTCGTTTATTTTTGCTGGAAAAGTTGCGATTTTCGAAAACCCGAAAGAGTAGGAGGGCATTTATTAACATTGTCTCTTTTGAGAAATCGGCCACTTTTAATTTTATTCTGATTAGGTTCTCTTGTTGCTTAAAGTTAAATGTTGGTTTACATTATTGTTAGTTAACATAAACGCAGATTGAATAGAACAACATAATTTTAAGTTGAAAGCAAATTACAGATAACTAGATTAAAGTCGTTGTAAATGTTTTGTATTAAACGGAACGAAAGGGCGGAGACATCATGAAAATATTTAGAAGCAAAACTGCGTTAAAAGGAATGTTAATTAATTGTTATCGCAAATTTAAAAGCCGGATTTACTATAGTAACAATCTTGAGCACATCAAACTCAAAATCTCAGCTTTTGAAAAAAGCCAGATTAATATGGACGGGATTTTTGACAAGTTGGCCTTGGCGCTACAAAACGATGACTCTGTATACTTTTCGAAACTTGTAAAGTCCGTAAAATATAGAATTTATCCAAAATCATTCGATAAAGGTAAAAGTGAAGCATTGGTTGTGTCTAATAACTGTGAAAGTCAAAAAGTTGTTGTGACGAAGGTGAATTTTTTTATTGATGCCCCAATCGAAATATATATTCTCGATACATTTTGGACGCTTATTATTGGCAAAATATTTTATGACGAAGACGATTTCTCGGCTCTCTGCGCAAACATTATTGATCCTGATGTTTACATTGATGGAAAGAAAAACCTCTTACCCTCAATTGATTTTAAATCATTGACCATATTTAGCCCCTATTTTTCTCAATATAAAAAATGGAAAAAGGGTGCGGTAAGGGCGATTGATAGACTTTATGAAGCAGGGAAAGACAGCACTTTAATTTCATTGGATTTAAAACGTTATTACTACTCAGCCGATATTGATTTTAATGAACTCGAGAACTATTTGGTTTCAAAATCGAAAGAGTATAAGAAATTTATTTTTCTTCATGGACTTATTGCCTCTTTATACAAGGAATACTCTCATAAAATTGCGGCTTTTGATAGTTTGATAGGAAAAAAGCAAATAATTATTCCGATTGGCCTCACCAGTTCTGGCGTTCTTGCAAATTATTACTTGAAAGACTTCGATGACTCTATTAAAAATCAAATAAATATCGAATACTATTCACGATATGTCGACGATATCATCATTGTTTTGAATATTGCAAAAAACGAAGACTTTAACACCAAAGACATCTTGCTTAGTCTTTTCCCCGAAGACTTTTCTCAGGAGCTGAATGTTTTCAAATTAACCAAGAAAAAGAATATTTTTATTCAAAACGATAAGATTAAACTCATAAAAACCTTTCATGACGGCCCCAAGACATATATTGATATACTCAAGGAAGAGTTGAAAAGTGCAAGCGAACCGCAATTAATGCCGGATTTTAAAGTTGACTTAAAGGGATTTCTTTCAGAGGTCAATTGCGTTAAGGACGAAGCAATAAAATTTCGCGATGTCGAAAGCGTTACTGTCGATAGCAAAACAGTAATGTCCTTTATTTCTAGTTACCTCTCTACACGGAAAAACGTCGTTTCGGACTTTGTGTATGCGATAGAGAACGATCGAAAAAAGGCGAAACGAGAGAATAAATATGCAATTATCGACAGCAAAATCATTGAGCAGATGCAAAAGTTTTTTTGCATTGACACGCTGTTTCAACTTTTCGCAAGGTGGAACAAAATTTTCTTGTTTAGTTTTCTAATCAATCGTAGCAGTGAACTAGAAATAAGTATTTTCGACTCCATCAATAGTGGCATTACTGGATTAAGCCTAAATTTGGATTCGAATTATAAAGCAAAAAAAATACATCAAATGCAAACGAACATTATAGAGAGTCTTCAAATGTTGCTGCAAATCGCAATCGCCTCTTCCTTTGCCATAAGATTTGACACGAAGCTATTTAAAAAGTTTGTACCATACGAAAAAATAAAAAGAATTGCGATAAATCTTCGCAAATCTAACATGATTGATAACACTTGTGTAGGGTTTCCATTGGCTAATTATTTTACTGAAGAAATTAAGGACTATTATAAAATCGATTTAACTAGTATAGGAAAAATGTGTCCTGTATTTGATCCCCTCAAAATAAAATATTCTCCATGCTTTATTCATTTTAGCGATTTTTGTATTGTTGAAAATGTCGCTTGTATTGATAGCATTAATCAAATTACATTTCTTCCCCAGTTAATTAAGAAGTACGAGAAACTCACCAAAGATATTGCCCACACATCCTTTTTTGACATGAAAGTCAATTCAAAAAAGGATAGCACGTATTACCAACATGCAAACGTTAAACTTGACACTAATTCAAGCAAAACAGAGTTATCTGACATAAAAATAGCTATGGCAAATATGAATTTAGAAAACCACCCCGTAGTGCGAGTAAACAAAAAAACTCAAAAAAAATATATCAACTTCGACTATTATACAAGCGAGAATAAAGAGGAACTATATTCATTACTTAACAATAGTTTTTTTAATGAAAAAAATTACCATTGGTATTTAAGAAAAGACCACGATCAAACAGTAATTTTTGCCGAAACCAAAAACGTACAAAAGCCAGTCGATTTTATTGTTTTTCCAGAAGTTAGCGTTCCTTTTCTATGGATTCCACTCCTTGAAAAATTCAGTCGTAAAAGTGGCATAACAGTTGTTTGCGGGCTTAAACACATCAAAATTCGGAATCGTGTTTACAATCTTCAGGCCACAATCGTTCCTTATATTGACAGAAGAAATCATAGAAATTCTTTAGTGTTGCTTAGAGAAAAGAATGACTATTCACCCGAAGAAAAAGAAATTATTAAAAACAACCATCACCTCTCGTACGAAGAAAGGCCGAAATCATTTTATTATGCAGTAGACTGGAACAACATTAAATTTACTTCTTTTATTTGCTATGAATTAACTGATATACACGCACGCTCTTTAATGAGAAGAAAGGTGGATTTGATATTTGCGTGCGAGAATAATGCCGATATTCAATATTTCTCTAACATTATCGAATCAACGGCTCGAGACTTGTCGTGCTATGTTGTGCAATGCAATTCATCTGCATTTGGTGATACAAGAATACTTGGTCCATTTAGAAGGATTTATATGACTGTCGCAAGCATAAGCGGCGGAGAGAAAAGCACAATTCACATTGGGAAAATCAATCTTACAGAACTCCATGATTTTTTTACCGAATATCGAAAAACAAATATAACCAACGACTATTCTTCGCTGAAAAACAAACCCTTTGATAAATATAAAAAGCCATCTGCACGGCATATTCCAGTAAAAAAGTAAATCCCTGCGTTGTCCTATTATTTATTGTGACGATTGATTTTCAGCGTCTGTGCCTTGGCAAAACACGAAACATTATATTTGTCTTTTTATCCTTTAATAAACGTTCCGTCTTCCAGTTCTTGGAATGCGAGTTGTAGTTCCTTGTGGGTATTCATGACAATAGGTCCACCCCAGGCAACGGGTTCTTTTAATGCTTTACCCGAGAGTAATAAGAACCTTACTCCTTTAGATGAAGCCTTAGCTACAAACTCATCTCCCGCTTCAAAGAGAACAGCGTGTTTCAAAGATTGGGGATTCTTTTCTGTATCTTCAAACCAACCTTCTCCTTCAACGATATAGATGAATAAGGTTTCTTCAGGATTAGTCTTTAGTTTCCATGAAGCATTTGCTTTCATATCGACATCAAGGAATGTGGCTTTAACATAATCACCCTTAGTGGCTCCGGCGATGGTTTTATAGTGACCAGAGATTACACCAACGGTGGTGCCTTCTTCAATGACTCTTGGAATCATATTAGCTTTGATATCACGATATTGTGGTTTTGTCATCTTGTCTTTGGCGGGAAGATTCAACCAGAGCTGGACACCTAGCATGCGTTTAGCCGCTTTTGGCATTTCCTGGTGCATGATGCCGCTACCGGCAGTCATCCATTGGCAGCAGCCATCCAAGATAGCGCCTTGGTTTCCAATGCTGTCACCATGCTCGATTTTGCCTTCGATTAAATAAGTTATAGTCTCGATGCCACGATGCGGATGCCAAGGGAATCCCTTGGTGTAGTCTGCAGGATTGGTTGAATCAAAAGCATCTAGCATTAAGAACGGATCGAAGTCTTTGATGGTGGGACCACCTAAGACACGGGTGAGTTTAACACCTGCGCCATCGTAAGTGGTGGAACCAGTAACGACGGATTTAATTTTTCTAATCATATGATTTCTCCTTTAGTGGTTTAAACAATCATCTTCGAGATATTAACGCATTTATTATAACGCGAGTTTTGGAACTGGAGACTTCTCCTCTCTTGATAAAAATAAGTCCATTTATAAAAATCAGTAGCTTTCCAAAAAATTAAGTATAGTAAATCATGTCCCCATAAGGCAAAATGGATATATTGCTTTATAGGAGAAGTTTTTATGTTAAATCCCAAGATGCCGATTCTTGATCAAATGGTTTGGTGGCAAACATTAAGCGACAGTACAAATATATTTACTTTTAGAAATACAGAGAATGGCAAATTTGGCATTGTTATTGATAATCAATATGATACAGTCATTCGCTTCATTTTTGAAAACGAACTCGAATCAACAACGGCGGCCATCATAAAAGCAAACGATACAGAAGATTATCTGAACTTATTAATACAAAAATACCCAGAAATTAAAGCTTTTTACCCTTGCTTTCCCGCTTCCGAACCCGGCGACTTAGTTTGGATTAAGTTCATGACTGGGAACGAAATCATGACAGATAAGGCAATGTGGATATCTGCTTTTGGCAATGAATGGAAACTTCAGATAAGAGATGCGTGCTATTCTTTAGATGAATTAAGGATTTTTCAGCTGAGGTGGCCCAAAGACCTTTTGACAGAAGAATTCTATGATATGCCTGATTTGTCTTTTTCGGGTGAACTTGACAAAAAAACTTATAATTGAGAAACGAATAACCCTTTTGTGCAATAAAGCGTTTGTAACGTTCTTGTGTTAACAATTTGAGTAATGTCGATGGTGCGCTAGACAGGAATCGAACCTGCGACCCCAACCTTCGGAGGGTTGTACTCTAATCCAACTGAGCTACTAGCGCAAACGTTTATATACTTTACCACAACGTTCTTTGGGTTTCAATTTGAAAAACCCGTTTAAACTTTAATTAACAACGATGAAGAATCCGATTGAAAAAATCAAGATTAAATTCCACAACGCATACCTTCCAAAAATCTACTTGGTAGAAAATATATGGCATAGGATGCCACTAAACGAACGAGATTACTATTCATCTGATTAATGTGTTTTCCCTCATCAAAAAAGGTATAATTTAATAAACTAAGACTCATTGATGACTATAATCACAGAAGCCGTTTCTGTTCGAGTCTGATTTTTTTGAAATAACGAAAGAGCCACTTGGCATAAAGGAAAAAACGATGAGCAATCTGACAAAATTGAAAAGAGAAAGATCAATCAGTTTTCTAAAAACGCTTTCTACTCAGCAATCCGAAGATTCTTTTAGGCTCGCGATTAATGAAATAGAAGATGCGTTGAGCCAAAAAAAATATGGACTTGTTTGGGAGGAGCACGATGAGAACGCTGACACTTTAATGAAAGACTTTGTTCCTGTCTTTACCGAAATCAAAGAACGAGAACTCAAAGTCTCTGAAAACTCAAATGTAAATTTTCTTCTCGAGGGCGACAACTTACATAGTCTCCTTCTATTACAGAAGACTCATAAAAACGCGATTGACATAATATACATTGATCCCCCTTATAACACCGAGAATAGTTTGACTTACGATGACAAAAGAGTCGGAATCGACGATTTTTACCGACACTCGAAATGGCTTTCTTTTATGAATCGGCGACTTTTGCTGGCCAAAAATCTTCTGAAAGATGATGGCTTGATTTTCTTGAGTATCGACGATAACGAGGCATATCAATTGAAACTTTTATGCGACTCCATTTTTGAAGACAGCAATTTTATGGGGAGTTTTGCTGTTATCAAAGCAGAAGGTGGCGGAATGGCAAAATATATTATTAAAGGGCACGACCTGCTACTTGTATATGCACGGAATCTTTCGAAAGCACAGCCGATGGGGAGAGAAAAGGACATACGGGGTCGAAGAATAATAAAAGACGGAATCGAATATTGGATTCAAGAAGACTGGTTAAGACAAGAGTTCGGAAAGTATGGCAATCTATTTTATGAAGATTTGCTGAAGTTTCGTGACCAAAAGTTCAAGGACGAAATCGATAAGGGAATTAAAGACGGAATCTATACTTTGCTATTGAAAGATGATGGAAGACACATTATTGGAAAGCTAAGAAGAATCGACGAAGATTACTCGAAATATTATTCCGTCATTAAACACCTTAACGCTGCAGGAAAAAACACTCTAGCAAGCATGGGTTTAGCTGGGCTTTTTGATTATCCCAAACCAGTTTCATTGATAAAGGATATTGTTCAAGGTGCGACATTTATTAATAAAAAAGAAGCCGTCATTTTGGACTTTTTTGCTGGATCAGGCACGACGGGACAAGCTGTCGTAGAAGCATGCAAAGAAGATGGAAAAAAGCGTACGTTTATTTTGTGCACAAATAACGAAGTCAGCGCAATTCAAAAACTTAATTTTTGCAAAAAATTAGGTTATCTAAAAGATTATGAACCCAACGTAAACTCTACTGAGAGCGCCATTGAAAGTGTGATTGATAAACAATTGTTGGAGGCAAAAACGACCATCGACAAATTGAAAAATGACAACGCCTTATTGTATGAATCGTTTGGAATTTGCCAAGCTGTCACTTATAAAAGATTAATGAAGATATACAATGGCTATACAGCAGAGAACAAAACCGATATTGTTCTATATAAAAAACCACTTACACTTAATAACATTGCAAAAAGCAATTCTTTTATTTCTGAAATTCAAATAATAGAAAAAAAAGGCGATTACGATAATTACAAAGTTAAGATTGAAGAAAACTCTTTGATACTGACTGCCGAAGCCAAAAACAATCACAAATTTCCTCCGATTCCGTTCAATCTTAAATATTATAAAACCGATTTCGTTGCAAAGGTCACCAAAAATGACGATACGTTAGCTGATTCACTACTTAATCACATTAAAGAGATGATTCAATTAGAAAACCACATTCGCCTCGACAATGACCTATATTGGTTAATGTTGGATTCTGAGGACTTGGAAACCTTGTTTGATGATGAAACAAAAATAAAGCGGTGCAAATGTGTATACATGCCATCTTACATACTCTTGGATCGGGAACAACTAAAAAAAGTATCTGATAATGGGATAGTAATTAACACTATCCCCGAGTATTTCTTTTTTAAAGAATTAAGGGAGGTCGGCGAAGTATGATTAATCTGCCCAATGGTTTGTTTGAATTCCAAGAGGATTGTATTAATTTCTTACTTGAGGAGTGCCAAAAAGCAAATTCTCTACAAACAATAACTATCAAAAGTCCAACAGGGAGCGGAAAGACCGTCATTCTTCTAGGTTTCATTGATGAGTACCTAGACAATCTCGATCAAAACGCTTGTTTTATTTGGCTTTGCCCAGGCGATGGGGAACTAGAGGAACAAAGCAAAAAAAAGATGGAAAAGTTGCTTCCGGGAAGACAAGCTAGTAACGTGCAGGACATCCTCGTGCAGGGTTTTAATTTAGGAGAAACGGTCTTTATTAATTGGCAACTTGTCACAAAGCAAGGAAATCGGGCAATCATCGATTCTGAAAGAAAAAACCTTTTTGAAATGATTGCTAAAGCACATAGGGATGGAATTCATTTTATTATCATAATTGACGAAGAGCATAGAAATGACACTGCAAAAGCAAATGACATTATTAATGCATTTTCGGCCCAGCATATTATTCGGGTTTCTGCCACGGCCCACGAGGTTAGAAATGAAACATGGTATGAAATCGATGAAACGGATGTAATTAACTCGGGCCTAATTACGAAAGCTCTCTACATTAATCAAGATATAGAAAACGTTTCAGATTTGAGCATTGAAACTGAAAGCAATTTTTTGATTGATTTAGCTGATTCAAAACGCAAAACAATTGCAGAAAAATATCAGAAATTGCATAAAGATATTCGGCCTTTGGTAATTATTCAGTTTCCATCGTCTTCCGACCAAAAAATACGATTGGTCGAAGAAAAGTTGGCTGCGATGGGCTACACATACCAAAATCAAATGGTTGCGATCTGGCTTGATAAAACGAAGATCAACATTGATCAAATAACAGACAATAACGCCTCACCAATTTTTCTTCTCATGAAACAAGCTATATCGACCGGCTGGGATTGTCCACGAGCAAAAATCCTCATTAAACTCCGTGAAAATATGAATGAAGACTTTGAAATTCAGACATTAGGCCGTTTGAGAAGAATGCCCGAAACAAAACACTACAACGACGATACCTTAGACTTTTGTTTTCTATATACCTTCGATGAGCGATATAAAGAAAGCATTTTGGCCGAAGGAAACGCATTTGAGGTTCGAAAGTTGTTTCTTAAAGAAAAGGCAAAATCGTTCTCTCTTCAAAAGCAAACACGAGATTTGGATTTTGATATGATTGGAGAAAAAGAAACCTTAATCAAAGCCGCCGAATTCTTCTCCGAGAAATATGGTTTTACGAAAAATACAAAATTAAATAGGGGAATTCTTGAAAATAATGGCTTTATTATTGGAACAAAACTACATGGGCTCTTTAGGCAGGGGAAGTTTATTAAATTGGAGGACATTCTCTTAAACAATGTTGGACACGAAAAGCCAATTACTTTTGAAGTTGACACCCACACTAATGGTATAGACACCTTGCATATAATTGATGAAATTAAGAGATCAATTGGGTTACAAACCTCAAAAACAAGAGCGATTTTAAAAATTCTGTTCCATCAAAACCCCACGAATAAATATAAAATCGCTAAGTTTTCTAACAAAGAATGGTATGCATTCATAATAAATAATGCGAAAAAGTTGAAATCCGATTTTGTTGAATTGATTTCGCAAACCAACAAGCAGGGCTATCTCATTATGCCCAAATTAAGTGAGTTTAAAATTCCTCGCGAAGACTATTTTGGCTTTGATTCAAACGAAAACGATGTTGATATTCTAATTTCGAACGCATATGAAAATTACGATTCGTCCATGGTGGTAGAAGGTATAAGATCCAAATGCGAGCGTCTTTTTGAAAATTACTGCGAAGACAAAAAAGATATTGATTGGATATATAAAAACGGAGACAAAGGACAGCAGTATTTATCGGTTGTTTATACTACGGGACTTAATAAGCAATTCTTATTCTATCCAGATTATATTGTGAGGAAAACAAATGGTGAGATTTGGATAATTGAGGCCAAGGGTGGCGAAATAAACGGAATTGACAAAAACATAGATAAACAAGTTGAAAATAAGTTTGCCGCTTTCAAAGAATATGCCTTGAAACAAAACATTAAATGGGGTTTCGTGCGTGACAAGAGTGAAAAATTGAAAATTAATTTTACCGAGTATCATCAGTCTTTATCGCACGAGAGCTGGATTCCATTAAAAGACGTATTCTAAACCAACATTTTTTCTCAGTAAATTCGCTTGTTTAATTTTAAAAACCAATTAATAACCGTTTTGTATTTTCAACATTAATAGTTCGAAACACTTTTTCGTACAAGAAACTATTATGTACTTGCATTCCTATACTACGCATTGTATAGTATTATGCATAAGGAGGTATGCACATGGATAGCCAACTCAAAAAAGGAATGCTCGAGTTAATGGTCTTAGCCTCACTCAAGTACCAAGACTCCTATGGATATCTCATTGATCAAGAAGTGTCGAGTGTCATCGATATCTCGGAATCAACGTTATATCCTATATTAAGAAGATTAGAGACCCAAGGCTTCGTGACGACATACGAGACAACATATAACTCAAGGATCAGGAGATATTATCAGATTACGAAAGCGGGATTAAAGAGACTGACGGAGTCGGAACAAGATTTCAGGGAAACCAAGAAAATCTACGACTATATCCTACGGTAGGAGGGATACCCAAATGAAAAAAGCAGAATTTATAAGAGCGTTACGGATGGAACTAGATTTCCTGAGTAAACCAGATAGAGAAGATGTCATTAAGTATTATGACGAACTCGTACAAGACGCAGTGGATAACGGCAAAGACGAAGAAGCCTTTATCGCCGGGCTTGGATCCGTTCAAGAAATCGCCAAGAACGTCAAACAAGACCATTCTTTCTTGGATTCAATCAAGAACATCAAGATTTCTTCTTCCGCAAAAGAAGTCATCGGCATTACAGCGAAAGTCTTAGGTTACTTCCTCTTCGTGGTGCTGACGATTGTGTTATTTTCCATTGCGATTAGCTTCTCAATCTCTGGCACTGCCACGATTGTTCTCAGCATCATCAATATCATTCTCCATTTGAATGCTGAAGCTTTAGTGACCATTACCAGAGTTGGCCAGATCATCTTTGGATCCGGGTTACTGATTATCGGTATTTGGTTATTCCTCTTCTACGCTAAACACGCGAAGAAACTCTTGGATAAACTCTTCAACAAACTCCAAGAAGTCTTTAAGGATAAGGAGGGCACTGCCAATGTTTAAGTTATTAGCGATTGGCGCTTCGTTACTGGGCGCCGGATTAGTTGTTACCGTGACTGGCGGCATTCTCTCCGGAGAAGGCTTCGCCCTTGGCCCGACCGCGAGTTATTCACCCGTCGAGCATGCGTATGCTGCGACCGGTATCGATACGATCTCCTTTGAAGCAGAAAACCGCCGAGTGGTGGTCACCCCGAGCGAAACTGATGAAATCACGCTCTCATATAATGATTCCACCGATGATTTCCTGGTGATAACCGATGCCGGTGGCGTTCTTGCCATCACCAACACGGTCCATTGGTATTCACACATGTTCATGAATATGGGCATGATGAACTTTGGAACCTATAGCACCGTGAATATCGGAGTACCAACCGGTTATTCCTTCACGCTGAATTTAGCCTCTTTAAATGGGGCCGTCTCGGTGAGTAACTTACCCACCGTCGCCTCAGTTGATCTCAGTACTTCCAACGGCAACATCGATGTTATCAATGTCGGCGGATTATCCTCAGTAGACGCAGTCACCTCAAACGGAGTTATTACCGTCACCAACGTCGATTGTGCCGGTGAAATTACCTTGCGTTCCAGTAACGGCAACGTCAATCTTGGCGGCGTCATCGCCCCTTCGATTAACGCCCAAAGCTCTAACGGACGTGTCCATGGCGAAGATATCACCGCGGATGACGTAACCTTCCATTCCTCGAACGGAAACATCACGTTAGAAATTAACGGACAACTCTCTGAATACTACGTAAAACTGTCTACCCTTAACGGCAGTCTCTATATGGATGGCGTTAAAGTCACTCAAAACGCCTATAATACGAGTCTAGCGAACAAACTTGATTTATCAACGACCAACGGTAGTGTCTATCTTACTTTCAACGCTTAAGCCAGGTCGCGACAGAAGTCACCGATTCCTACCGGATTGGTGGCTTTTTTTCTTTCTCTTAGATATATAATTAAAGAAACAAGGAGTGGTGACCATGAGTAAACTCCCTCACGTCTTCGTTATCGGCGGAACCTCCGTTGATGAAATCGTCCCATTAGAAAAACTTCCGAATCCGGTCCCTCAAACGATTTTTGCGACCTCAAGCAAGAAAGTCGGTTCTACCGGTAGCGGCAAAGGACTTAGCTTACATCTTCTGGGTATCCCGGCTGTTCTCCATTCTCTTATTGGGCTTGATCCTGAAGGTGAAATGATACGGGATTATTTTAATAAATATAAATTGCCGTTTATCTTTGACATTGATCCTAAAGGAACAGAAAAACATATTAACCTCATGGCCCGTAACGGAGACCGTATCTCTTTCTTTACCCGTATCGGCAGCAGTGGCGTGAATCTCCAGAACCCATCGATTAACGAGGCTATCAAGGATGCGGACTTAATCGCATTGAATATTATTTCTTATACCAAGCAGTTAATCCCTCTATTAGAAGAAGCCAAGAAACCTATCTGGGTAGACTTACATGACTATCAACCCGAGAATCCTTACTATGATGATTTTATTAATGTCGCTGAAGTGTTATTTATCAGTTCTGACCGCTTACCCGATTATGAAGAAGTGATGATCCGCTTTATCAAACAAGGCAAGAAAATGGTCATCTGTACCCATGGCGATAAAGGTGCAACCGCGATTGATGAAGACTACCATTGGCATGATTGCCCAGCGTTACCTTATAAATATGTCGACGGCAATGGTGCTGGCGACAACTTCTTCTCTGGCTTCCTTTATGGATACTTCCATGATTTACCGCTTGATATCTGCATGAAATATGCGACGATCGTCGCCGGACTCTGCATTTCCAGCGGAGAAATCGCCAACCCACGCTTAAGCCCCGAACTTCTCGAAAAAGAATTTAAACGGTTTTATAGCAAGTAAAAATCATATTTACGACACTCAGTGCCATTTGACATAATTTTTTATCATGCGTTTAATTAAATTACGGAGGAAGACATGATGAAAAGAAAAATTCTCATTCTTTCAGTGATGCTCTTATCAATGTTTCGAACCGGATTCTATTCTGTTCAAGCTGAAGAACTCTCCTATCCGTTTGATTCCATCCATCTCATTGAAGCCGAACATTTCCAAGTGACGGTTCCCGCGAACCTCTCAACCGAATCCCTGCTTTACCCGAATGTGGAAAGTGGTGACATCCTCAATATCTATATGGGGACGATTGAACTCTGGGCCGATGAAGTCGCGGCCTCCACGACAACCTCGATGATTGTCGTCACCGATGACCTCGGCGTGGACTTACACCGTTTTGTCGTCAATAACTATGCCTGGTATGAAGGCGTCTCCAAAACTTGGGGATTTGCTTCCCATATCTTGATTGACCCGGAAGTCGGGGTTGTCAAAGACATGGATATCCTCGCAGCAGGCTTACATGAATTTATTATTACCCATGATTTAGCCTTAGACACTTGGTCCTTTGAAGACGATAAGGACTGCGTCATGCCGGCAATAGCAGGTACATTCGCCAGTGAAACCGGCCTTGATATCATTATTGCCGCTTATGTTGAAGTGACACCTTCATCGGTAAGCGAAGCCCGTCGCGACAACACACTTAACTGGTTTGATATGATCTTTACCCTCGGGTTATTCTCATGCGGTGGAACTGTCAGTTCGTCAAGTACTGCCGGAGAGTCTGAAGACAGCATTCCAACATCCGAAGTTCTTGCTCCATTAAATAACGAAGCATTAACCGAAGCGTTATCGACCGCGATTAAACAAGTATTCGCTAGCTAGCGTTTAAAGAAAAAAAGCATAAGACAAAATTGATAAAAAAAGTAGACTCGGTGTTTCCTTCCGTGTCTACTTTTACGTTTTCACTTCAAAGCGCGAGCTTTTTTGTGTTAACTCAGATTTTTGACATTAGTAAAATTTTCGATTATTCAGAGATTTTTGTTCTCTTTTCTCAATTGCAGTAGGAATAATCGTTTCCTTTTGTTTTGCAAGGCCTTTCTCAAGCAAAATTGCAAAAGCATCAAGCCATTTTTGCGTATTTTCGCTGATTACGGGCTGGTTAAGAAGAACTTTTTTCACTTTTTGCTCTAGTTTGTCCATATTAGAAGCTCCTTGAATGAATGAAGTTTTTCATTTCACCTATGTCCATATATTCTTTAACATAATTAAGATAACAAGTCAAATTTGATGCCCAAGTTTGGGATTGAATATCGCTAATCAATACCCCCATTTTTTGTAATACTTCCTTGTTGATTGGTCGCCCGTGGGAAAGCCATGTAGAATTGTTGCCTAGTTTCTTGGCAATTTCATCAGCTTGTTTCTTCTTTATTTTTATACCATTATTTGCAATCGAATGGAAATGATATTTCACTAAATACTCTTTAAGTACGCTAATTGACAAGTCTCTCGCTTGTTCATAACTTCTCCACATGCCAAGATCAAATTCTTTTATAATGAGAAATTCTGGAGGAGTAAGTGAATTTGAATTTGCTTTTTTAATCAGTTCGTTGAGTTTATCAAGATATCCAAGTGCCGATACCCATTTTCCATCCTTGGTTTGGACCTGAGGGTCAATCGGCCCAAGAACGCCAAAATAGTCCATAAATAACTCGTCGCCGCTCATGACTAAAATCGTCCCCGCGGAATATGCATGGTCTGGGATGATGAATTTAACTTGCTTATAGTTCTCTCTAAGAACAGTAACAACGCGTTCGACCGCTGTAATGCTGCCACCGTAAGTAGTGAGAATTACGAAACAAGTATCATTTTGGACAGTGTCCTTTTTATTTTTTTCGACAATGTCTTTTAAATATGTCTCAATACTATCGAATAAATCGATATTCAAAAAAAGGACATCTCCATGAATGGCTTGTTCAAGGTCTTTTAATTTCTTGTCAAGATTTTCTTTTGCTTCTTGTTTAATAGATTTTTCAAATAACATACTGTGATTTTAACACAATTTCGACATTTGTTACAAATATGAACAAAGTTCTGCCTAGACTCCTTGATCACTGCTTACTCCCGGAAAATAAAAAAGGCCCCAACCATGAGGCCTTTCACGTATGAATTGATGTAGACAACTTTCAATTTTTAGACGCTCTAAAAATCAGTGACTTTCTGAATTGGCGTAATTGGATAGACATAACCCGCAAATGGTGGCATCGAGTTATAGACTCTTTCGATATTGAGCTGGCCGTGCTTGATGAGACCAGACATCTTGGTAAATGTTCCCTTAGCTAAGACAGATTCTAAGCCAAGATTAACGAATAAGATTGCGGCTTTGCTGTTTTTAGGAATCTCTTTAATTTCTTTTTTGAATGGAGAAGAAGAGAAGACGATACGGTCCGTTCCGGCGTTCGCTGCCTGGATGATTGGGACAATCACTGGGTAGCCTTCTTTATCGATATAGGAAATGAACTTTAAACCACCGATTTGCTGGAAAAGTTTACTGGCAATTGGGTTTAAGGCTTTCTTTTTACTCTTACTATGGAACGGAGCGACGAGCCTGGTTTTTAATGCGCCCTTAATGATATTGCCCATCTTTAAGACCGTCTTGTCACCAAGACTTACGATTTTAAAGAAGTGGACTTTACCGATTCCAAAGTAACTATTGTAACGGAAGAGCGGTTTGTTATTGTACATATCGAACTCCGGGCCTGTCGTTTCCGTTTTCTCGTATTCTCCGCGTCCAGACCAAACTTCCATCTGGGCGGTGAAAACCATGAAACCAATCTTTTTCCGTTCTTTGATGAACTTTTTAGAGAGTCCTTCACAGAACTGGCCGATGGTGATCTTGTCTTGGCCATTCGGTTGGATACTACTCATAAAGGTGATGTGGGGGCAGCCCTCCTCATCGATGGTGGCCAGTAAACCAATCTTCCCGTCAGAACTCATTTTTGCGTAGTCTTCTTCGCTTTTAAAGAATTTTTCCATAGGTTTTCTCCCTTTACTCGGCCACGCCGGTCCAGCGCACCAAGTGTTTATCGTCGAGTTCATCTTGTGCGGCTTTTACTAACGCATCCATCTTTTCTTTTTTCATCAGTTTCGTGGTCTTATACATCCAATCAAGATCGAGCATCAGGTATTTATCGCGGCATAGGTTATTGAAGGCGGTCAGTTCCCATTTTTCGACGCGCCCGGGAAGTTTGTCGTTAATGAACTTGGCGATAGCCTTTATATTTTCCTCGCTATCGGTGGCACCTGGGATGATGGGCGTACGGATCCATAGTTTCCAGCTTCCTCCGTCATTCACGGCCTGTAGAAGGTTGGAGAGGATTAATTCATTACCCGCTCCGGTAAACTTCTTATGGGCTTCGCTGTTATCGATTTTTATATCATAGAGAAGGATATCGGTATGCTTTAAGGCTTCGTGGAGGACTGGATAGGGAACGAGTCCGGCAGTATCGAGCCCGGTGCCTATTCCGTGTTTCTTTAACTTCTCAAGTAATTTGATAGCAAACTCTCCTTGCATCAAGGCTTCGCCGCCGGATAAGGTGACGCCGCCTTCTTTACCGAAATAAACTTTGTCTTTAATTAGTTCTTTGAGTAAGGCGTCGACCGTGTAAGTGCGGCCTTTCATCATCAAGGCACCGGAAGGACAATCGTTGACGCAGATGCCGCATTGGTTACATTGCTTTTGGTCGATGATAATGCCTAAGTCCGTGAACTTGATGGCATGGCTTGGGCACACCGTTTCACAGGCATGACAGGCGATGCAGCGGACCTTTTGCCATTGCACGACCGGAGTAAAGGCAATGCTTTCTGGGTTATGGCACCAGGCGCAGCGGAGACTACATCCTTTGAAGAAGACGGTGGTCCTAAGACCCGGTCCATCTTCCGTTGACATACGTTGTATGTCGAGTATGATGGCGGTTTCCATCCTTACATGCTCTTATGGCTTTCACGGGCAATGATCTCGTTTTGTAGTTCTCGCCCGATACTAGCAAAGTAGGCGTTATAACCGGTGACACGGACTAAGAGGTTACGATAGTTCTCCGGATGTTTCTGGGCGTCCTTTAACATTTCGGCATCGAGGATATTGATCTGTAATGCGGTGCCGCCGTTCTCGATATAGCCCTTGAGGAATGCAATCATCTTTTCTTTATGTTCGGCATCTCGGGTGACAGAAGGATTTAAGGTGATGGTATGGGAAGCGCCGTTCGGCAGATAGTTCACATAGCCTTGGAAATCGCCAACCGTTTCCTTACCGCCTAAAACTTTACCAACCGAGTTGGCATTAGCGGTAGGACCGTGGATATCGGCGCCATTGACGGGGCAAATCGCGTTCGAGAGGAATTGGCCTTTCATACGTCCGTCGGGGCTTGCCGGGAGAATAAAACCAGAGCCAATCCAATAGTTCCAACTGAGCATGCCGCCACGGTACTGTGAACCTGTCGGCGTCTTATACTTCCAGCATTCTTCAGACCATAGTTCCATGATTTTACGGGCGAGTTCGTCCGCAACATCATCGTCACGGCCATATTTAGGGGCCTTGTTGATAGCGATGGTCCGTAACTTGTCATTGCCTTCCCAGTTTTTCTTTAAGGCCGTGATCAGTTCATCCATCGAACAAATCTTTTGGTCATAGACGAGATACTTAACGGCGAGTAAGGAGTCGATGGTGGTGGCAAAGGTCACGCCTTCGATGGTGACGAAACTGAGTTCCGCTCCGCCTTGAGTGACATCTCTTCCGCTTTCGGCGCAGCCTTTCACTAACGCGGATAAATAAGGTGTCGGGCCATATTTAGCCCGTAAGGCATCTCCTTCGTTATATAAGTCGACGATGGCCTTGACGATATATTTGATTTGGCTTTCAAAAGCCTTATAGAACTCATCAAATGTTTTAAAAGTACGGGGATCACCGGTAGACGGTCCGTTATAGGTAACAGGATAGGGTTTACCCCAGATGGCGTCGGCATAGGTGATTAAGTCATGACCGTCATTTAAGGTTAGTTCAACCGCTTTTAATAAGTTCAAGTTACAGTCGACGGTGCCGCTACGGTCATTGCCGCACATCGTATTTTCGAGACAGCCGACGGAGGCATAATCAAAGACATTATTCTCATTAATTAAGTGCTCGACATGGGCTTTTTTTGCTTCTCGGAGCATCCCGGCGATTGAGCGTTCGTCAAAGTTTAAAAGGAACGGGGCGCCTTGGCTTACGGAAATCATGTCGACCACTTTACTGAGGAGTTTTTCTGGGCTATTTCGGTGTAACCGGACATTGGGTTTTGGTTCAAGCAGTGGGCTCATCTCATCAATGACATCAAGGAAGAGATAGGTTAAGTCATTAGTCATGTCTTGACCATCTTTACCAAGTCCCGAAAGATTAAAGAGTTGTCCGTATCCGGCAGTGATGCCTTGATCGTTCCCGGTCCGGATCATTGAGTCATAGGCGGTATTGCAGTGGATGAAGAAACATTTAAGGATTTCTTTAAGGAATTCCCGGTCTTCGCCCTTTTTGACGCTGGCTTCATAATACGGAAGCATATATTGATCTAACCGTCCAAAGGAGACACCCGGTCCCGGATAACATTCATCGGTCATGACCAGCATATGGGTCATCCATAACGATTGAACGGCTTCATAGAAATCAGCCGCGGGTAACCATGGGACTTTGGCGGTGATCGCCGCCATCCGTTCCAGTTCGGCTTTCCGTTTAGCGTCTTTCTCGATACCGGCTAAGCGTGAGCATTCATCGGAGTATTTCTTTGCTAATTCCTGAGGCATCGTGCAGGCAAGAAGCATTGCGCGGAGGTTATCGCCTTTAGAACCTTTTTTATCTTCAGGGGATAAAGCGTCATAGAGTTTTTGAATCGCTTCATGACGGCCTTTAAATCCATGCTGCAATATCTCTGGGTAGTTTGGGATCAAGTGACCGGACGTGGGGCCACAGTTACCAAAACCACGGTCTTTAAAGACATAGATTTTATTCCGTAAGCCTTCGGGGCTGCGGACGAGTTTGGCAAAGTCTTTAGCTTGTTTCTTATTAAAAGCGCGCGAGACGGAAATATTGAAGTGGGCGCCGGCGAGTAAATCACCCGGGAGGATTTCCTGCGGGACCTTCTCGACGATGGCTTGTTTGACTAGGAGTTCTTTCCGTTCCGGTAAACTCATCTTCCAGAAGTTCTTTGGTAAGTCCAAGAGGTGAGCACCCATCACGAAACTGGTGGTGAAAGGACCAAAGAAACTATGAACTTCAGGAACGATATAGAAGGTGAATTCATCGAACACCGTGTCATAGGTTGTACCTGTCGTAAAACAGATACTTTCGTTATTCCATTTACGTTTGACACCGGTGAAATAGTAATCACGGAGCCATTGGATACGCGGTGACAGATTGTAGGGTTCTTTCAGTTTATTCATAAGTGACCTCCTTGGTCATAATTATCGGATTTTTCCTGAGTTCTCCGGCATATGGGATTCGCCGAAGTCGAGGAGTGACGTCATGATGATACGCGCGGCATGGTCGCTCTTATCGAGTATGGCTTCATAGAGCGCTTCATGCGAAGCGATGACCGCGGTGCGGTCTTTGACCACACCATAAAATTCTTTGACGAGAATCAAATAGGTATCCTTGATAGATTTAATAATTAAAGGATAGATGATGTTTCCGCTGGCGTGCGCGATTTCATGGTGAAAGGCGAAATCGAGTTCGGCAATATCGCCTAACTTCGTGGCTTTCTTTTCTTTGGCGATGATCTCGACAATCCGTTTTAAGTTTTCGTCTTTACGGTTAAGGGCAGCTTGCCCGGCAAACTCCGTTTCAAATAAGCGTCTTGTCTTCATGATGCTCGTGAAGACTTCCATATCCATAATGGCCGGATCACTTAAAAGAAGATCAACGATTTCCAGTCCGCCAAAGCGTTTATAGTCATTAATAAAGACACCCTTACGCGGTGCGATACGTAAAAGACCTTTCGCGGTTAATTCCACGATTGCGCTATGGACAATAATGCGGCTGATACCGAGCTTAATAGCTAAATCACGCTCGGGTGGTAACCGATCGCCAATCTTGTAGGTACCGTGGACGACGCAACCGATGAGAAACTTGGTAACGGTCTCTTTACTGCTTTGTCGGTTCATTATGTTTTTCCTTTTTTGAAATCAAGAATAGTGAGATAAAATCGAATGATTACGCTCTAATTCATTATCAACGATCGATTCTTTTTGGGCTGTGGTATTACCACCATGGTAGGACAGATACGATCGTTTGTCAACACGGGAGGTTTTCTTGACTTATTAAAAAAAGTTTATAATAATTAATTTAACGACTGGAGATAAAAATGAATTCACGGAAATTCAAATTTCTATCTACACTCTTATTCATGTCATCTTTTTTGTTGTCATCGTGTGGCCAAGCGTCTTCTACGGCAACCGTTACGATCGATAAGCATTACATCCTTATGGCTGATGTTTTATTAACAGAAACTCACCCATATAATATTTATTGGCCTTATCTTACAATTCGTAATAGAAGCATTGCGGATGCCTATATTGAGTTTAGTTATTATTTCACAGTGGATGGGACTCAGGTCACGGGTCCGGGTTTAGCGCAAACGGTGACCCTCTTTGCCCCCAAAGGAACCTCGACTTGGGAAATGTCATACCATAATCGCATGGCCATTTTTACCTATACTATGGTTGGTGATCGTTATCTTAAGAAAAGTGACGTTGCGTTTTGTTGGAACGTATTGTCGGTCTCAAAGGTGGAGTGGCCCTAAGAAGCAGCACTGGCTCAATTCCCGCCTCACTATCTTGCAAACGCTCTTCTTTTACATATAATTAAATATGACGAGTCACTCACATAAAGGGGAATAATCACCATGTTAATGCTAGAAAAAAAGACGCTGAAGCTAAAAAACGGCGAGACCATCGCTTATGTTGAACACGGCAAAGGAAAGAACGTACTCTTCCTCATCCACGGTAACATGTCGTCAGGACTTCACTATTTGCCACTGATTGAAAAACTCCCGGAAGATTTCCGGATCATCGCCCCGGATATGCGCGGATTTGGCGATTCCAGCTACGAGAAACGTTTTGACAGTCTCTATGAATTAACCGAGGATCTATTCCAATTCGCGACCGCCCTCAAGATGAAAGACTTCACGATGGTAGGCTGGTCGACCGGCGGTGGCGTTTCGCTTCGCTTTGCCGCGGTTCATCCGGAACTGGTCAAAAAAGTCATTCTCATTGAATCGATGTCCTATAAAGGCTATCCGATCTTTACCAAAGACGCGATGGGTAAACCAATCCTTGGCCAAGTCTATAAACATAAAGAAGATTTAGGCAAAGACCCCATTCAAGTCGCTCCGGCCGCAGTCGCTATGGCTACCAAGAACTTTGCGTGGATGAGCTGGCTCTGGGATGCCGTCATGTATCCGGTCAATAAACCGACACCCGAACAAAATAAAGTCTTCATCGATGAAACCTTAAAGCAACGTAACTTAGTCGATATTGACTGGGGTATTGCAGTATTCAATATGGGTGAAGGTAATAACTTATACGCCGACGGCGATAAGAGTATTCATCTAGTGAAATGCCCAGTGTTAAGTATCTGGAGCAAGAAGGACTATGTCGTCCTTGAATACATGGTGAAGGAAACCGTGGCCGCTCTTGGCGATAAAGCTAAACTCATCGTCTATGAGAACGGTGGACATTCACCCCTCATCGATAACCTCGCTCAACTCACTGAGGATGTCGTCAAGTTCGCCCGCTAAATAGAAGAAAATCATCTTAAAACAAAACCGCCGAGCGATCGGCGGTTTCTTTGTTATTTGGTGTAGAACTGCGCAATCTCGTCAATGGCTTTCTTAGCTTCCGGCATCGGGTAAGCAACCACCCAGTCATGGACCATGCCTTTACCTTCATGAAACTCCACGGTGGAATGACGGGCGTGTTCCAGTTTCTCTTTGAGTAAGAGACAATCCGGATAGAATATTTCTTCCGTACCGACAAATAAAGCAATGGCCCCGACATGATGCATGTCACCAAACATCGGAGAGACGAGCGGATCTTTTGGGTCGGTTTTTCCGGCGTACCATTTACCACAGTTGATGAGGGCTTTAACCGATAACATACAGTCTTTGGCTTCGTAGTCTTTGATGTCGGGATTCGATAACGTTAAATCAAGCCATGGCGATGCTAAGACAGTCTTAACCGGATAGGGGACAATCCGTTCTTTTCGGAGTAACTGGAGAAAGCCAAGGGCTAAGCCTCCGCCGGCGGAATCCCCGAAGAGATAGAAGATGTCTTTGGGATGCTTATCGACGATTTCTTTATAAGCTTTGAGGCAGACCCGGTAGGTATCGATATAGGTGTGTTCGGGCGCTAAGGGATAATCGATGAAAGAGACCTTCAGATGGTACTTTTTCACGAAACGTTCAATGATCAAGCGGTGGGGGAAGAGGGCTTCTTCGACATAGGCTCCGCCATGAAAGAAGATGACATGACGGCCGCCGCCTTTTTTCATCTTTACCGTTAACACATAACTATCTTCGACTTTCCATTCATCCTTCATGAGTTTGTCGCTGAATTTTGACGCACGCAGTTCTCCGGTATTTCTTTTTGGGTGCAGTAAAACCTTTTCGTTATATTCCCGCACTTTGATTTGGCAGGCGACTTTTTTAACGACCTTGGCGAGTACACTCATAGGGTTCCCCTCATCGCTGGATTTCTAGTTTCTATTTTACGCTCTATTCATATTATATTGAGGCGATTCTTCTATTCAAAGAAAAACGCCCTTCATGTGAGGGACGCTTTTTACTTTTAACGTTTGGTAACGAAGAGGCCTCGGTCCAGCATCCGGATAACCTGGTCGACAATCCGTTCGATGTCTTCGTCCGTGCTGTGCGCGGTATCAAAGAGAGTCACCTGGAGACCGACGAAGTTGGAAATACCCATTAAGGCGTAGCTTGCGGTGATCGCGTCAATGGGGTATAATTCGCCGTTTTTCTCCGCTTCGTTTAGGCCTTTGATGTAGTGCTCCGCGAAGTTGGAGTAGTAATCAACGAACAAGGCTTTATCGACTTGGAGGGACTGCCAGATAATCGTATAGGCCTGGGGATTATCACGGACATATCGGATAAAGGTTTTGATACCGACGCGCTCTTTTTCTCTTCTGCCTTCGACATTTTCGGTGGCGATGGCGATAACGGAACGGATCTGGTGGGAATAGTTGAGTAATAAGCGGCGGTACAAGGAATACTTGTCTTCAAAATATAAGTAGAAGGTACCGGTGGAAACGCCGGCCGTCTTGACGATATCGTCAATGGTGGTCAAATGATACCCTTTGGTGTGGAATAACTGTTCGGCAACGTGGCAAATGCGATCGAATGTCGTCTGCCCACGGGCCGTTCGTGGTATGGTGATGCCCTTCATAATTGGGTTCCTCTTTCGAAATTTAAATTAATTATAACATGGTTATACAGAAAAAAGTGAGACCATTTCGCAAACATGACGATTTCCTCATGTTTACGTTGACAGCGCTTACATTGTATGACAAAATATTTTTGCGAGGTTTATATATAAAAGCCGAGAGAATATTTCGTTTGGGAGACACAACGTTTCAACCAATACCGAAATTATTTCTCTACGCACCGCCATCGCTTGTTACAAAAATAAAGGAGTAACACCATGACCAAAGTGTACATTGTCGAAGCCAAAAGAACCGCTACCGCCTCCTTCCTCGGATCCCTTAAAGGTGTCCATCCAGCCGATATCGGTGCAACCTTAATTAAAAACATACTTGCCTCTACGAAAGTGCCCGGCGCCGCGATTGACGAAGTCATCGTCGGGAACATCCTCCCGGCCGGACTCGGTCAAGGCTTAGCCCGCCAAGTCTCGATTAAAGGCGGCGTCCCGCTTGAAGTCCCAGCCTATGGCGTCAGCATGGCCTGCGGCAGCGCGATGAAAGCCATCATGAATGGTCTCATGAGCATCCAAGCCGGTTATGACCACTTAGTCTTTGCAGGCGGCGTCGAAGTGATGAGCCGCGCTCCATACCTTCTCCCAGAAACCGCCCGTGGCGGCATCAAAATGGGTGAAATCAAAATGAAAGACCATATGATCCTTGACGCCCTAACTGACGCATTCTCCGGCGTCCATATGGGCGTCACGGCAGAGAATATCGCTGAGAAGTACGGGATTACCCGTGCCGATCAAGATGCCTTCGCCATTGACTCGCAAAAGAAAGCCATTGTCGCCGTTGATTCCAAACGCTTCGTCGATGAAATCGTCCCGATCGAAATCAAAGTCGGCAAAGACATCGTGAAGTTTGATACCGATGAATACGTCAACAGAACAACCTCTTTAGAAAAACTCGCGACCTTACGCCCAGCCTTCAAACCCGAAGGCGGCAGCGTCACCGCGGGCAACGCCTCCGGCCTCAACGATGGTGGTTCAATGGTCTTGTTGGCCTCTGAAGAAGCCGTCAAGAAATACAACCTTAAACCGCTTGTCGAGATTATCGGCATCGGACAAGGCGGTGTCGATCCGCAGCTGATGGGCCTTGGCCCGACTCCGGCCATCAAGAACGCCCTCAAACATGCCCACATCCGTTTCACTGATTTAGATTTAATTGAACTGAACGAAGCCTTCGCCGCCCAAAGCCTCGGCGTCATCCGTGAACTGACCGATGAATTTGGGGTCAGCAAAGAAGAAATACTCAAGAAAACAAACGTTAATGGCGGAGCGATCGCGCTTGGTCATCCTGTCGGCTCTAGCGGTGCCCGTATCACGGTCACCCTTGTCCACGAACTACTCAAGCGGCAAGCCACGTATGGCATCGCCTCCTTGTGCATCGGCGGCGGCATGGGCACAGCCATTATCGTTAAACGCGTATAAATAAACCAAATAAAAAAAAGGAAAAGGAAAACAAACATGAACAGATTAGAAGGCAAAGTCGCTATCGTCACTGGGGGCGCCAAAGGCATTGGCGAATCCATCGCTGTATTATTCGCTAATGAAGGTTGCAAAGTCGTCGTTGCCGATTTCGGCGAACCAACCTATAAGAACGATAACGTTGAATTCGCCCATTTGAACATCACCGACGTCCCAGGCTGCAAGGCTTTCTTCGATATGGTGGTGGCCAAATACGGCCACATCGATATCCTCGTCAACAATGCCGGTATCACCAAAGACGGCATGACCTACAAGATGACCGACGATATGTGGGATGCCGTCATTAACGTCAACCTCAAAGGCGTCTTCAATCTGACCCGTTATGTCGGACCCTTAATGGAACAAGCCGGCAAAGGCTCGATCATCAACATCTCCTCGATCGTCGGAGAATATGGCAACATCGGCCAAATCAACTATTCCGCTTCCAAAGCCGGCGTCATCGGCATGACTAAAACCTGGGCCAAAGAATTTGCCCGTAAAGGCGCTCAAGTCAGAGTCAACGCCATCGCTCCGGGCTACATCATGACCGATATGATGAAGACCGTCCCGCCGGAATTACTCGCCAAGTTCGCGACCCTCACCATGCTTGGCCATTTAGGTCAACCGGAAGAAATCGCCAAAGCCGCTTTATTCTTAGCTTCTGATGATGCCTCCTACGTTACCGGACACGTCCTTGACGTCAATGGTGGCATGCGCTTATAACCATTCACTATTATCCTTAAGGAGGGCTTTCTAGTGGCTAAAGTAGATGTTGGAATCGTGGGGACAGGTGTATACTTCCCCAGCAAAAGAATGACCGCGAAAGAAATTGCGGCTGCAACTAACGGCGTTTGGTCGGAAGCGGCGGTTATTGAAAAATTAGGCATTAAACAAAAACCGATCCCGGGATCCGGTGACGGCACGCAGGAGATGGGGGCATTAGCCGCCATTGACTGCTTAAAGAATACCGGTGTTGACCCGAAAGAAATCGATGTCGTCTTATGCGTCGGCGAAGAGTGGAAAGAATATCCGCTCACGACGTCCGCTCTATATATTCAAGACAGAATGGGCGCGACCAACGCGTGGGGCATCGACGTTGCTAACCGTTGCTGCACGACCGTGACCGCCCTTAAGATGGCGAAAGACATGCTGGTTGCCGATGATGATATCAAATGCATCATGGTGGTCGGCGGATACCGTAATGGCGACCTCGTTGACTATACCGATAAAAACATGTCGATGATGTATAACCTCGGCGCTGGCGCCGGCGCGATCATCTTAAAGAAGAACTATCACAAGAACTTACTCCTCGGTTCGCATATCATCTCGGACGGCTCGCTCGCGCGTACCGCCGGCGTAGAGATTGGCGGGACGATGCATCCGATTACCTGCGACAACATCAACGTCGCTTATAAGTCCTTACGCTTACTCGATGCCGAGAAAATGAAAAACCGTTTGAATGAAGTCTCGATGCCGAATTGGTACAAATGTATCGATAAGGCCTTCGAAAAATCGCATTTAGACAAAAAGACTTTAGGTTTCCTCGCCATCCTCCATATGAAACGTTCTGGTCATATGGGAATGCTCAAAGATTTAGGCTTACAAGAATCGCAATCAATCTATCTCGAAGACTATGGCCACATCGGCCAAGTCGATCAAATCCTATCTTTGCACTTAGCCCTTAAGAGCGGCCAAGTGAAAGACGGGACTGTCATCTCCATGGTCGCTGCCGGCATCGGTTATGTCTGGGCCGCGAACGTGATTAAATGGGGGAGTGCATAGTGGACTTTCATCTCATCTTCCAGTCGCTATTAAACAGTTTCCAATATGCCGCCGTTTTGTCGTTGTCGGCGTTTGCGATCATTTTGATTTTCAAAACCTCGACCACGACTAACTTCGCCCAAGGGACGATTTCCGTCTTTGGCGCGTTCCTGACGGCGTATCTTTATACGAATTTCCACTTTCAAATTCTCCCCGCCTTATTTCTCGGTGTGCTGGTTTCCTTTCTCTTTGGTTATTTGGTTGATACCCAAATCTTCCGGAGATCCCGTCGCCTGACGGGCATTGGCAAGCAGATGATCACGATGGGTATCGTCTTATTCACCGTCGGTCTCATGCCGGTCATCTTTGGCAATATTGACTTAAACATCGCCCCGATTATCGAGGGTGTGACCAGTTTCCATCTCTTTGGCATTGACGCGGCTTTCACGATTACCAACCAAGCGATACTGACGACCGTCCTTGCCATCGTTATTATCGGCGGATTATTCGTGACCTTGAAGTTCACCAAATGGGGTCTTGGCGTACGCGCGACCGCGAGCAGCGAAACCGTCGCGGGTCTTATGGGTGTCAATACCCATAGCATCACGGCGATGAGCTGGTCGATTGCCGGTGGCATCGGCGCGTTGGCCGCGATTCTTTACGGACCGGCCCTTGGCGGCACGGTCTCACCGTCCTTCATGAACGGCATTCAAGTCAACGGTTTCATGGCCAGCGTCCTTGGCGGCTTCGGTACCTTCTATGGCCCGATCGTCGGTTCCTGGATCATTGCCATTTCGAACAACCTCCTCGGGATTTCTTATCCCGGCGTGAAAGATATCATTCTCTATGTCCTCATCCTCGTTGTCGTCTTAATCCGCCCGATCGGTTTATTTGGCAAGAAAGCGATTAAAAAGGTATAAAACGATGAAAACAACCATAAAAGAACGTTTTAATACCGTTTGGAAGAAGTTCTTCCCGCATCTCCAAAAGACCTCGAAAGCGGTGGGCAAAGGCGCCCTCAAGATTACCAAAAACACCTACATCCAGTTCGTCTTCATGGGTGTCATCCTTGTCGTATTACAAATCATCGGCGCCAAAGGGCTGCTCGATGTCTCGTTATTACGCAATATTGGCATCACGATGATCTTCACGATCGCCGCGATTGGCTTATACATCCTCTTAGGCTTTGCCGGCTTGGCATCGCTGGGTACCGCCGGATTCGTCGGCCTCGGCGCTTATCTCACCGCGTTCTGCATCAATAACGGCATTGCGGTGGAACTCGCCTTACTCATCTGTATCGTCGCCGCGATTGTCCTTGGCATCGTCGTTGGCTTTATCTCATTACGTATCGAAGGTATGTACCTCGGTATCATCACCCTCGGCTTATCGGAAATCTTGGTTTCTCTATTCCGGAACCTCGATTCGATTACCGGCGGTATCAACGGGATGAAAATCAACGATAAATTCTATCTCTTCAAATACTTATTCGGCGAAAGCATACGCTTGGGCAGTTTCCCGGCGGGACGCGTCAATACCTTCTACGTCCTCGTCGCTGTCTTTGTCCTCCTACTCTGCTTGGCGCGCAACATCACTAATAGCCCGACCGGACGCGCGATGCTGACGATGAAAAACAGCGAATCCGCGGCCCAATCGATGGGTATCGGCCTACTCCGTTACCGCTTGCTCGCCTTCGTTGTCGCTACCGTCTTCGCGATGATCGCCGGCTTCCTTTATATGATCTATATGCCACGTATCTATCCAAGCGACTGGACCTTAGCGTTCTCGCTCAACATACTTGCCGTCGTCGTCGTTGGCGGGACCAAGTCCATCTGGGGATTCCTCACCGGAGCCTTCATGATTTTCGGCCTCAACAACCTCGTCTTGCAAAATATCCCGTTATTTGTCCAGAACCCGACCCTATCCATCTTATTCAATGGCGCCTTGATGGTTCTTGTCGTTATGTTCTATCCAGGCGGATTCTCGCAGCTATATCTGGAAATCAAATACAAAATCCAACTTCGGAAGATGAAAGGAGCCAAAGCCCATGCCAAATAAGAAAGCTTCGACTCGTTCATTTGCTTGTCCAATCAAATCGCTATCAAAGTTATGGAGGAAACATGAGGTTCCCGCGCTACAGAGTGAAGTCATCCTTAATCTGGATCACTTGACGATGCGGTTCGGCGGTCTCATGGCTGTTAATAACCTGTCATTTTCCGTGAAGAGGGGGGAAATCTTTGGATTAATTGGCCCAAACGGGGCCGGGAAAACGACTGTCTTTAACTGTATTACCCAATTCTATAAGCCAACCAGCGGGAACGTGTACTTCCGCGGACGTGACGAAAAGACCTATCGTCTTAACGACGAAAAAGTCCACAACGTCACCATGCATGGAATCGCGCGAACCTTCCAAAACGTTGAGTTAGTTTGGGAATTAACCGTCCTCGATAATTTGCTTGTCGCTCGGACACGCCGCTTCAAAAGCGGATTGTTTGCGCAATTTCTTCGCTTGCCGAAGTTAATGAAGGAAGAGACTAAAATGCGGGAGAAAGCCGAATACATCCTGAACTATCTTGGTTTAGGGATGTACAAGGGACTATCTCCATATGGCCTCCCTTATGGCATCCTCAAGAAAATCGAGTTAGCCCGTACTCTGATGAACGATCCTGAACTCATCATCCTGGATGAACCGGCGGCTGGCCTCAACGATGTTGAAACCGTCGACCTTGCTCGTACGATCAAGCGCATCAAGGATGACTTCCACACCACGGTATTCTTAGTGGAACATGACATGGGGCTTGTGATGAGTATCTGCGACACCGTGTGCGCGATATCCTTTGGGAAACTGTTAGGTATCGGGACCCCAAGCGAAATCCAACAAAACGCTCAAGTAAAAGAAGCGTACTTAGGAGGAGACTAACATGGGAAACATTCTAGAATTAAAAGATTTATCAGTCCGTTATGGTCCTATCGAGGCCATCAAAAAAGTGTCGATGACCATTAAAGAAGGCCAAATCGTAGCTCTGCTTGGGGCCAACGGCGCAGGGAAGTCCACAATTATAAAGTGCATTTCCGGCATCGTCAAACCTCATTCCGGGGTCATCATCTATCAAGAGAAGAGTATCGGCAATTTGCAAATCTACCAACTATCTTCGGCCGGTATCATATCCGCGCCTGAAGGACGTCAGATTTTCAAAGACCTGACGGTGGAAGAGAACCTACGTGTCGGTGCCTACGCGATTAAGACGCAGAAAATTGTTAGTACAGACCCTGACGGCCACGAAGTGACCGTAAAAAAGACCGCTAAACAACGTATAAAAGAAAATTTCGACCGCGTTTACCATTACTTTCCCGTCCTTCTCGAGAGACGGAAACAACAAGCCGCAACACTCTCGGGCGGCGAACAGCAAATGCTCGCCATCGGCCGAGCCTTAATGGCCAGCCCCAAACTACTCTTACTTGATGAACCCTCGCTCGGGCTCGCGCCCCTGATCGTTAAAGAGATATTCGAGATCATCAAGCAAATCAGCGCGGAAGGGACAACGATATTACTCGTTGAACAAAACGCTTATCAAACCCTTAAGATCGCCGATTATGCCTATGTGTTGGAGTTAGGAAAAGTACGCGCGGAAGGAAACAGCCTAGACTTGCTTAAAGACGAGACGCTCATATCCGCCTATCTCGGCGGAAAATAACCTTTGGAGGTTAAAAAAAATGGAAAAGCTACGTTTATTCTCGTTCGCCCTCTTAGCTTCGACTGTTATGTTGATCGTTGGCTGCACGCCAACCACCTCAAGCAGCGAAATCGTCTCCAGTGAAGAAGTCTCCAGTGAAGTCATCTCCAGCAGCGAAGAAATCTCCTCAAGCAGCGAAGAACCGCTTGAAGAACCTTCACAAGGCGTCACCGATACGACCATCACCATCGGTAACACCGCCGCCATCTCGGGCGCGCTTGCCTTCGTCGGCATGCCGTTCAACGCTGGCTTAAACGCTGTCTTAGAAGAAGTCAACGATGCCGGTGGCGTCGGTGGCCGTACGATCTCCTTACTCAACCGTGACGATGGCTTCAACGCCGCCGTCGGCGTTGCCAACACCGAAAAACTCGTCGAAGACGATCAAGTCTTCGCGCTTGTCGGTCACTTCGGCACCGGCACTGTCGGCGCGACCCTCGACTATATCCAAGAAATGGGTATCCCGATGGTTTATGCCGCGACCGGTATTAACGCTCTCTATCAACAAAAAGCGATTGGTAGCCCAGTCATGCCAGTTCAACCGATTTACAAGACCGAAGGCCGCATCATGTTGGCCCGCGTTCTCAGAGAAACTGACTTATTCGGCACCGTCGACAGCGTTGGCGTCATCTACACAGACGATGATGCTGGTATGTCGATTCAAGCTGGTATCTCCGCCGAAGCTTATGCTTTAGGCGTTGGCACCGGATTCACCGTCTCCTATCAAAAAGTCTCTGCCGTCACCGGCACTGACTATTCCGCCTCTGTCTTAGCTTTACAGACCGCTGGCGTCGATTGCATCATCATCGCTGCCAACCAAGTCCCATTCAAAGCCATCTTGACGCAAATGATGAACTCCGCTTATGAAGTCCCGGTTTTGACCTCTTATGTCAACGCCGCTGCGACCTCCGTCCCGACCGGCGGCGCCACAACCGCTCGTCCAGTCTTCGCCAATGCTTGGGTAGACGTCTTTGCCGATACTGCCGCTGCCGAACTCACTTCGTTCGCCACGACACTCGCCAACTACTCCGGTATTGATTCCGCGACCGCGACCGCTTACGCTGGCAACTCCTATGCCATCGCCGGTTACATCGCTGCCAAAGTCTTCGTCGCTGGCCTTGAACGCGTTGATGCTGCCCACAAGGGTTTAACTTGGGCCAACTACATCGCCGCGATGGAATCCGACGTTATTGACTTCCCACTTGGTGGCCAAATTGACTTCACCAATGGCAAACGCTGGGGCGTCGACCAACTTTCATTACTGAAATTTGACGAAACTCTCGCGACCCCGACCTTCGTTTCCTCCAAGCCGATTGAATCGCTTGCCGAAATCGTTGGTTAATTAGTTCTTAACTCTGGGGAGAGAGGCATGATCCTCTCTCCCTCTTTCGTTTTGCCTCAATGACTCATAGAATAAAGAACAAGGAGACTCACTATGGATTACCAAAAAAAGATCATTACGGTCCAACAAGCCATCAAAATGGTGAAGAGTAACGACATCATCGTTTCGGGCATGGTGGCGGCGGAAGGCCGCGAGTTCTTATCCCACCTACATGAGATTGACGAAAGCATCACGAACGTGACTGTCACGAACTGCCTGCCGATGCTCGATGCCGAATACTTCACGAACCCTAAATACGCTTCACGTTTTAACTGTGATTCCTGGTTCCTCTCCGGGGCTTTACGCCGCGGGATGGCCAACGGGAATGTCAGCTTTATCCCAAACCATCTGCACTTAGCCGCGATCCGCCGTCTCGATTATGTCAAACCCGATATTTATGTCGGTAACGCCACGATGCCCGACGCCCATGGCTTTGTCTCGCTCTCGCTGTCGAACGTCTATGAAAAACGGATGATCGAAGAAGCGAAGATCGTTATCATTGAAATCAATCCGAATCTCCCACGTACCTTTGGGGATGTCGAATTACATATTTCCGCGATTGACTATATCATCCCGGTGAACTATCCGGTACCGGAACTCCCGGACGGCGAGATTACCGAAAAAGACCTAAAAATCGGCAATTTAATCGCCTCCAAAATCCATGACGGGGACTGTCTCCAACTGGGTATCGGTGGTATCCCGAACGCTGTCGCCAATGCCCTCGTCCACAAAAAAGATTTGGGCGTCCACACCGAAATGCTGACCACCGGTTTCATGAAGCTTTACCAGGCCGGCGCGATTACCAACAAATACAAGAAAACGCATAAAGGCAAAATGGTCGCGTGCTTCGCTCTTGGCACTCGCGCGCTCTATGACTTTATCGATAACAACCCGTCTATCCAGATTCTAGATGGCAACTATGTCAATGACCCGTATGTCATCGGCCTCAACGATAACCAGGTTTCCATCAACTCGACCATCGAAGTCGATTTGACCGGCCAATGCTGCTCTGAATCGATTGGCTCACGCCAATTCAGCGGGACTGGCGGACAAGCGGATACCGCGATCGGCGCCCAGATTTCTAAAGGCGGCCGTTCCTTCATCGCCTTATATTCCACTGCGATGGTGAAGAACCCTGCGACCGGCGAAAAAGAAGAAGTCTCTAAAATCGTCTCTCAACTCAAACAAGGCGCTGCCGTCTCCTTATCCCGCAATGACGTCGATAACATCGTGACGGAATATGGTATCGCCAACCTACGTGGCACGAACATCCAAGAACGCGTCAAACGCTTAATCGCGATTGCCCACCCGAACTTCCGTGAATCGTTAATGAAAGAAGCGATTGCCCTCGGATTATATCCGGCAGGGAAGTAACACTATGGCGAACTTTACATTTAAAGGTAAATCTATCTACTACGCGACCTATGGTAGCGGCACCCCAATCCTATTACTGAACGGCATCATGATGTCGACCCTCTCGTGGAAAGCGTTTATTCCGGCCCTTTCCACGAATAACCAGCTTGTCCTCGTCGATTTCCTCGATCAAGGCCAATCCGAAAAAATGGTCGGCGAAACCTATACTCAGGAAGTTCAAGTCGCCTTACTGATTGCCTTGCTTGACCACTTAAAACTGGAAAAAGTCAGCGTTGTCGGCATCTCCTATGGCGGATCTGTCGCCATGCAGTTCGCTGTCGCTCATCCGGAACGTTTAGCCCGACTGGTCTTATTTAACGCCACGGCGTATACGACCCCATGGCTCAGCGATATCGGCAAAGCCTGGAACAAAGCCGCCGAAAGCGGGGATGGGGCCGCCTATTACTACACCTCGATCCCGAGCATTTATTCCCCGGCTTATTACGCCAAAAAACTCGACTGGATGAAAAACCGCGAGAAGACCTTGATTCCCATCTTTGCGAACCCCGCTTTTACCGGCGCGATGGTCCGTCTCACCAATTCGGCGGAAACGCACGACGTCCGTGCCAAGTTAGGGTCAATCACCGCCCCGACGCTCATCGTCAGCAGCGACTGCGACTACTTGACACCGATGACTGAACAAGTCTATATCCACGAACATATCCCAAATTCCGAATACATCATCATCCCCGGAACCGGGCATGCCTCGATGTATGAGAAACCCTTACTCTTTACCACGTTGGTGCTTGGATTCGTCAATGTCTCCCAGACCACTTACGTCATCTAATACCTACTTGTGGGGCCAGTTGCATGCTGGCCCCTTTTATTTTGGTGAAAAACACATAAAACCGAGTATGATGATAAAATGTAAATAGTGTGAATGAAAAGAGGTCTTCCTATGCCTAACCCTAAAAACTTAACCTTTGAAGAATTATATGCCAAAATCGTCATTGCCACGGAGACGCGGCAAGTAGATGCCTCCTTACGAAAACTCAAATATGACCCACATCATTTGGAATGTATATTACGTCCGACTTTACCTGGCGTTTCCGCGATCTGCGCCCCCGAAAAAGGACACTGTCCCGGTAAAAACTTTTTAGACTGTTTATTTGACAGCTTAAAACAAGATGAAGCCGGTAAGTGGCAGTTTGCCCTCAAGAGCACGCTGTGCCAAGAACGGATTGACGTCACCAAAATCCCTGATTTACTCCAATCCAAAGATTTAATCGCTACCTTACTGACGTTAAAGAAGGGGGACCGTCCGGTGTACGCCGCGATTGCCCCGGCCTTCTTATCGCAGTTTGAAGGCCTCGATGACGGCAAAATCCGCGCGGCGTTTAAACGTCTCGGCTTTGCCGGCATGATTGAAGTCTCCTTATTCGCGGATATCTTAACCTTAAAAGAAGCCTTGGAGTTCGACGCCAAGATTCACCATGAAGGCGAATACATGCTGACTTCCTGCTGCTGCCCAACCTGGATTTCCATGATTCGGCATATGCATCCGCATTTACTGGAAAAGATCCCGGCTTCCGTTTCCCCGATGATTGCCTCCGGCCGTGTCATCAAACACTTGATTCCCGGCGCTGCGGTGGTGTTTGTCGGACCATGCTTAGCGAAAAAGAACGAAGCCAAAGAACCGGATATCGCCGACGCCATCGACCATGTATTGACCTTCAGAGAAACCAAGACGCTATTTGACGTCGCCCGCATTAATCCGGAACTATTAGAACCGGATCTACGCGAACACTCATCCTATGCCGGACGTATCTACGCCGTTACCAAAGGCGTTTCCGAATCCGTCCGTTTAACCTTAAACCGCATCCGCCCAGACAAAGAGATTAAAGTCAACGCCATGCAAGCGGACGGAACGCCCGCCTGCAAAACCTTGTTGAATGATCTTGAACAAGGCATCGTCAAAGCCAACTTCATCGAAGGCATGGGCTGTGTCGGCGGCTGCGTCGGCGGTCCCCGTGCCCTCATCGATAAAGAAGTGGCGGCGGAACAAGTCCGCGCTTACGCGAAGAAGTCGTTATATAAAACCCCGATTGATAATCCTTATGTGGTGGAGTTACTCCATCGCTTAGGCATCCATACGATCGAAGCGTTACTGGAAGACCAGAAATATTTTACCCGTCACTTTTTGCCACTCGAAACCAAATAACTCATTTTCCTTAGGGAGGAATACGTTATGGAAGAAGGCTTCGTCCAATTTCGGAATAAAAAGCTCTGGTACTGCGTTTTCGGCAAGGAAAAGATCAAGACACCGTTACTGGTGATCCATGGAGGGCCGGGTTTTTGCACGATGACCGACGTGGTCAGCGACTTCTCGGGTGACCGACCTGTTTACTTCTATGACCAACTGGGGAGTTATCGGTCTGACAAAGCCGACAGCAAGGATGAGTATTCGCTTAACTACTTCATCGACGAGCTGGAAGCCGTCATAACGGGTCTTAAACTAACGAACTGCATCCTATTAGGATTTTCCTGGGGGTGCGCCTTAATTGCCGCCTATATGCTTGAAAAACACCCTAGAGGCATTAAAGCCCTCATCTTATCCGGTCCGTTACTGTCATCCCCGAGGTGGGACGCTGATCAAAGAGAAAATATCGCCTTGCTGCCTCTGGAGAGTAGAATCGCCATCGAACACGGCGAAAAGACCGGTGTTTATGATGAAGCTTATAATGCGGCGATGATGGAATACTACAAACGCCATTTATGTCTGATGGATCCTTGGCCGACCTCGCTAACCGACGGCTTTGGCCGTTTGAATAACGATGTCTATAACGTAATGTGGGGGCCAAGTGAGTTTACCATCACCGGAAAACTCAAGACCTTTGATTTATTCCCGCGACTCCCACAGATTATTGTTCCGGTGCTCCTCACTTGCGGCGACCACGACGAAGCCGGGGTCAAGACCGTGAAGGATTTCCAGATGCGGTTAGGCAAAGGACAACTCGCGGTCATCCCGCATGCCGCTCATTTGCACCATATTGAGCAGCCGGAGATCTATAAAGCTGTGGTCAACGCGTTCTTAAAGAATAAATAGTCATCGAATCAATATTTCATGATAAAAACCGTTCTTCTCACGCTGTTTTGTGGGCAAGGCGGTTTTTTTGTTTTCGAACGATATCAGAATCATCTCATTTGGCGCTAAACAGGATTGACAAACCTTGAAAGCGCTTATATTATATATTTGATAAAACGATTTACCAAAATGATTGGCAAAACGGGGGAAAATACTAAATGTTGAATAAAAATCGAAGAAATACTTCGTTTATATGGGTGGCATTGACCGCTTTTTTATTGGTGGGCTGCAATACGACCGATAGCAGTTTGTCCAGCAGTGAGATTTTATCCAGCAGCGAGACGACGGATGTCACGCAATATGCGACCGTTCGCGGGAAAATCCTGCTTGATAATGGCGAGATGGTGACCGCGGGTATCGTCGTGGTTGACGAAGTCGGAAACTCCTATCGGGCCTTAACCAATATCCTCTCTGCTTATAACCTTCGTTTGCCGGCCGGCTCCTATACACTTTATTTCACGCGCGGGATCGAATACTCGATTGTCAGCAAAACGATTACCGTTGAAGAATATAAAACGTATTATCTCCAAGATGTTCGTCTGATTCATATCGAGGACACCTTTGCCAAAGGCTGGGTCGGTGGCGACTTACATCAACATACGTATTATTCCGACGGCATGAATAGCGTCAATGACGTATTACTCAGCAATATCACTAATGGCCTGTACTATGGTTTTCTTTCTGACCACAACTCCGCCCGCGGCTTAGCGGAATGGACACAGGGCAACCGCACGACCGCTTACATCGATAATGCAGGCAATCAACGGATGTTCTCAGCGTTTGACGCGGTGGAAGTCACGACCGAATACGGTCACTATCAATCCCTCGGCATCGGCCTTACGTTTGACATGTATGAAGTCATTTTAAGAGATATCGAAAGAGTCTTGCCACAAGCGCAAAAAGACGCGCTCATCAAAGAGCGGGTTCAATATATTGCCGACACGATTAAACGTTCCGGTGGCGTCGCTCAGATCAATCACCCCTATTCCACAAGCACGATGGGATTCAATTACTGGGAAATCGCCGATTCGTTTGACACCCTAGAAATCTGGAATGGCGTCTATGCCCCAGGCGACGGCCGTTATGAACCGGAATCCGCGAGTATGCAAAGCCAAAACTATCGGTGCAAAACCAAATGGTTTGAACTGTTAAATGAGGTCAAAAATGGTGGCAAGTATTTAGCGGCCACCGGCGGCACTGACAACCATGATGTGTCCGGAGCCTATACCTTTAATCCTGATTTTACCGAAGTGGTCGATAAGAACGATTATTTCGAATGGTATCAGCAAAAGGGACGCTATAGCGGCGTACCGACTACCTATACGCATATCGATGGGGAAGTAACCCAAGAAAAAGTCCTAACCGCTTTACGTGAAGGCCATAGTTTCATCACGAATGGACCAATCATGTACGCGAACATCGACGGCGCCACCTATGGCGAAACGGTTTCCTTGATTGGAAACTCCGCCACGATCGCTTTGACAGGTTTTGCCCGCGATGGCTGGGAAGGCATACGCGTCGTTAAAAACGGCGTGGCGCTCCAGACGATTACGAATCTCGAGACTTCTTCGATTGACATCAACATTGAACTCGATGGTCTCGTCGACGGCGACTGGATTGTCCTTGAAGGACTTGGCACCGGCGTGCAATACGCGATTACCAACCCTATCTTTATCTCGATTCCGGATTAATGAGGCTATAGGCAGTGTTTACTGCTTAATATAGTAGGAGGAAACTAATGAAGAAGACGATGACATGGGCATTACTTGGAATAGTGATGTCAGCCGTTGCTTTGGCGGGATGCGGAACCACCAGTAGCAGCAGCGCGAGCTCTGAAGAAACATTTGATTGGCAATTTGCGGTCGGGACCGACGCAGTCACGGCCGAAGGCGCTGGAACGACCGAATGGTCTCCGACGTTCACCATCAATCTCAAAGTGGTTGGCGGGGCAGAGGAAGATTTGTTTAGTGGAACCGTAACGCTTAAATCCGACACGATGTGGGCGAGTGAGTTCTTAAAAGCGGCAGTGACCGATAAGGGTATTGCTCAAGACGGTATCGACGTTGGTTTCGTTACCACCCTCGGCGACTACGCCAACAATGCCGAACAAAGCATGTATTGGATGTACACGATCAATGGCTTATCGCCATCCTTCGGCTGCAACCAATATCAACTCCGTGATGGCGACTATATGCTCTGGACGTATGCTGTCGTTGACTGGACTGCCACACCGGTAGTTCCGGAACGTCCGACCGGAGATTGGGCTTTCACTGTTGGTTCTGATGCCGTCACCGCTGAAGGCGCCGGTACCACCGAATGGTCACCCACCTTTACCATCAATCTAAAGATTGTTGGCGGCGCTTCTGAGGAAATTTATAATGGCACCGTCACTTTCAAATCCGATACGATGATGGCCAGCGAATTCTTAAAAGCGGCCGTCACCGATCAGGGCATTGCCCAAGAAGGCATTGATGTTGGCTTTGTCACCACGCTTGGCGATTATGTCAATAATGCCGAACAAAGCATGTACTGGATGTATACGATTAACGGCGTTTCGCCATCGTTTGGCTGCAATGGTTACCAACTTCGCACCGGCGACTATATGCTCTGGACTTACGGCGTCGTTACTTTCTAAATTAAACGACAATCATGCGTTTATTCCTCCGCCCGGTCTGGGCGGAGGGATTTGTCGCATGGCAAACAAGGAGTAAAAATCATGAACAAATATTGGAAACTCGCCCTACCAGGACTGATCGCCGCTAGCTTCGTTATTACTGGCTGCGGTGGTACTTCTTCGGGATCCAGCCTCTCGTCGGCGGGCTCGTCCGCTGATGACGGGATCACGAAAATCGCTTTGCTGATTAACGGTAACCTCGGCGACATGTCATTCTTTGACTCTGCCGCGACAGGAATGCGTAAATTTGCGGAAGATTTTCCGGATGCTGTCGTTTCCATCGTCGAAATGGGAAGCGATTCTACCAGTTGGGAACCAACATTGCGTCTGACCGCGAATGAGGATTATGACCTTATCATCGTCGGCACGACGGACATGCGCGAACCTTTACAAAGGCTGGCCAAAAACAGCAAGTACGCCAATAAACGTTTCGTGATTTTTGATACGGAAATCGAAGATGATTCCGCTGCCGAATATCCAACCGTACGTTCGATTCTCTTCAAACAAAATGAAGGCGGCTTTTTAGCCGGCGCTCTTTCCGCTTTAATGACCATTGAAGCCGGTAAAACCAATACCGGATTTATCGGCGGGATGAAAATTGATATCATCAATGACTTTGGCTATGGTTTCATGCAGGGAGTTCAAGCCGTGAATGCTTCCTATGCCTCGCATATTCTTGCGTATAACAGCTACATCGGTGACTTCTTCAACAGTCCGAAAGGGAAATCTCTAGCGGACACCATGTACACCGAAGGCGATGTCGACATTCTATTCGCGGCCGCTTCGCAAGCGGGTCTGGGCTGTCTTGACTCTGCGCAAAACAATGAGAAATACATTATCGGCGTCGATAGTGACCAATATGACTATTTCCATGAGAATAATCCTTCAAAAGCCAGCCGGATCGTCACCTCGGTTTTAAAACGGGTCGACCTTTCCTTATATGAAGCCTGCGAAGATTTCGTGAATGGTACTTTAGAATATGGCGTGCTTTCTTATGTCGGGATCAAAGAAGGCAAAATCGGCATCGTCGAAAACGCCAACTACGAGGCCATCGTGCCCGAAGGCGCCCGTACGTATATTTCCGGTCTTATCGACCAAATCGTTGCCGAAACGATGACAGTCAACTCAGGCTTAAAACGCTTCACCAGCGTCGAAACCCTCAACGCTCTTTACGATTTACTGGATCCAAATAAGCAAACATCATAAACAAAAACAGAGCCATAAGGAATGATCATGCAAGCATTAATCAGGATGGAAAAAATCAGAAAAGTCTACGAGAACGGTTTCCTCGCTAACGATGAAATCGACTTTTCCTTATCTAGTGGCGAAATCCACGCCATCGCTGGTGAAAACGGGGCCGGAAAAAGCACTTTGATGAAAGTCCTCTATGGCCTAGAACGTCCTAATTCCGGGAAGATATTCTTAAGAGATGAACCGCTAGTTTTACGTTCGCCGGCGGACGCGCTCCGTCATGGCATCGGGATGGTCCATCAACACTTCATGCTGGTGGATGAATTAACGGTCACGGAAAATCTATTTCTTGGCATGGAACTCAATCATTACGGCTGGCTGGATAAAGCAAAAATGCTGGAACAAGCCAAAGCCTTGGGCACCAAATACCATATGGAACTGGATTACGCCGCGAAGTGCAAAAACCTTTCGGTCAGCCAGAAGCAAAAAGTGGAAATACTCAAGGTATTGCTCCGCGCGGCCGAAATCATTATTTTTGATGAACCGACAGCGGTGCTCACTGCCATTGAAAGTGCCGAACTATTCGAACAATTGCGACTTTTGCGTGACGATCACCATACGATTGTCATCATCACGCATAAATTGCAAGAAATCAAAGACTTATGCGACCGTGTCACCGTGCTCCGTCAAGGCAAGAATCTTGGTACCTTTAAAGTCAGTGAAATCAGCAAAGAAGAGATTTCCCGCTTGATGGTCGGCTTTGATATTCCAGCACAATCAGCAACACAAGGCACTCAAGGCGAGACTGTCCTTGGTATCAGCCATCTGACCTGTTTATCCAAAGGCGGAAAGAAAGCTTTGTCAGACGTTTCCTTGTCAGTCCATGCCGGCGAGATTGTCTGTCTGGCGGGCGTCGAAGGTAACGGCCAAGACACCACGGTTGATTGCTTGGTGGGCTGGCGTTCGGATTACCAAGGGACGATTGCTTTAAAAGGAACCTCTTTACAAGGTAAAACTATCCGCGCGATCCGGTCACTCGGCATCGGGCACATTCCTGCCGACCGTATGACGCTTGGCGCCAATGTTAATTCCTCGATTTTCGATAACTTGATCGCCCTTGATGTTCTTGATACGCCCAAGCGGCGTCTGGGTTTCATCGAGCGGCGGAAGTTGATTAAATCCGCCAATACCCGTGTCGATACGTACCGCATCGCCACCGACGGCATTCACAAAGGACTCAAATTACTTTCAGGCGGCAATATCCAAAAAGTCGTCGTCGCTCGTGAACTGGACCGTCAGCCATCACTTCTCATTGCCAATCAACCGACCCGAGGCATTGACGTTGGGGCGATTGAATTTATCTATGACGAGATGCGTCGTCTCCGGGCCTCCGGCGGCGCCATCATTTTGATTTCCAGCGACTGGAATGAAATCTTTACGTTAGCCAATCGGATTCTCGTCTTTCATGATGGCAAAATCGTTGCTCATATCGAAGATTTATCGAAAATAGACGAACGTGTTTTGGGCCGTTATATGCTCGGCCTCGAAACCATGACAGCGGAAGGGGGCGTCCCCAGTGAAAAATAAACTATTCCGCTCAATCCATGATTATTTCCATACCTCCCGCGGCCAACTCGTCGTGATGGACGCGTTCCGGACCCTCATCGCGTTGCTCCTTGCTTTGGTCGTTGCATTTATCATCATCGCCGTGACCAGCGAAACGCCTTTTGAGACCATCAAAATATTCTTAACGGCGCCTTTCTCTGACGCTTATACGCGCGGCATGATTATTACGCAGGCAGTACCACTTATATTCACCGGTGTCGGCGTGTGCATTATGGTCAAGGGCGGACAATTCAACATGATTGGCGAAGGCGCGTTCTTTGCCGGCGCTTTTATCGGGGCGATTTTGGCCGTTCGCCTGCAAGTCCCCGGACTATTGGCTCCTTTAGGAGCGATGCTGGCCGCCGGCATCATGATGGGTATCGTCGGTTATGTCCCGGCCAAGCTAAAAGCCGCGCTTAACGTCAACGAATTCGTTTCTTCGTTGATGCTGAACTTTATTATCTTCTGGGTATGCATGTATTTATTCAGCAATGTGTTCGCGGATCCGGATGCCGGAAGCCTCGCGACAGCGTATATCGATGATTCCAGACGTCTTCCCTTCCTTGATGCCGATAACGAAATCAGCACCAGCATTTTATTTGCGCTTGGGACCGCGGTTCTTGGATGGATATTCCTCTACCGGACGAAGTGGGGTTATGCCGCCCGCATGACCGGAGAAAACCCGGTTTTCGCCCGCTACACTGGCATTAACACTAAAAAATCAATCATCCTCGTGCAAATTATCGGCGCTGCGATTGCCGGTCTCGGGGGCGCTGCTTTTCTCCTTGGCAATTCCTACCGTTTTATTTGGAAGGCGCTCCCGGGTTATGGCTTTGATGGTTTCATTGTCGCGATTATCGCTTTCAACAATCCGCTGCTCGTGCCGATTGCTGCTTTATTAATCGGTTATCTCAGGGTCGGCGCCGTCGAAATGGCGCGTCTCAGCGATGTTCCGAACGAAGTGGTTTATATTATTCAGGCCGTGATTATTCTTTTTATCGGCGGACAGGCATTCTTAGCCGGTATGAAACGCCGTCGCTTACAAGCGCTCACGACCAAGGCCAAGGAAGAAGGTGGCCCGCATGTTTAGTTTCATCTTCTCCGAACAGTTTTTGACTTCGATGATCTTGTTTGCCACCCCGATTTTGTTTGCTTCCTTTGCGGCCTTGATATCGAAAAAAGCCGGTACCTTGAACATCAACGTCGAAGGTTCGATGTCGCTGGCGGCTTTGACCGGCGGGCTGATCAGTTACGCGACCCAAAGTTGGGTGCTCGGATTACTATCCGCCGTCATCGTGGGTGTCCTGATGTCTTTAATCTTTGCTTGGTTTGCCTTAAAACTAAAAACTGACTCGATTCTTTCGGGTATTGCTTTAAACACGTTAGCCAGCGGTTTGGCCGTTTATATCCTTTATGTCGTGATTGGTGTTAAAGGAGACTCTTCTTTACATCCCAGCGCGATGATCCCAGATATTCGCATCCCGTTACTGGCGGACATCCCCGTGATTGGCCCGGCGCTTTTCTCGCAAAACCTATTGGTTTATTTAGTTTTCTTATCCGCCATCGTGCTAACGCTTGTTTTAAACCATACACGCTTTGGCATGCATGTGCGCTCGGTTGGTTACAATCCGATCGCTGCCAGCTCGGTGGGGATTCCTGTTATCCGCACCAAGATTTATGCGCTGATTATCTGTGGCGTTTTTGCCGGTCTTGGCGGAGCTTATCTTTCCATGGTCTATCTCTCGTATTTCTCTGTCGGGATGGTGTCCGGTCGTGGCTTTATCGGTATTGCTGCCGAAGCGATGGGACAAGGCGTCCCGCTCTATACGATGCTGTTTTCGCTTTTCTTTGGGGCGGTCGATTATTTCGCCGTGGGCGCCCAAACCGTCCTCGGTTTCCCTTACGAATTACTCAATACGCTGCCTTACATCATGACGTTAATCGCCCTCGTGATTTATGCAGTTTACGATAAGTACAATTTAGCGGCGCATCCACATGTGCGCTGGTGGTTACCAAAGAAAAGGAAGGCTTCATTATGAGCGTAAAAAAAGCATGGAAAATGGAACAAGAATTAATCAGGGACGCTCTCCCCGTTATCTTAAGCGAGGAAGAACAGGGCTGGAACATCGCTGACTCCATCGAACAGATGGATGACGCATTTCTCAAGATGAAATGGAAATCAAACGTTCCTGGTTCGGGCGCTCCGGAGCAAGTGATCGTTGGCGCCGTCCAAGCCGTCGAGAACATGGGTTATAACGTCAAAGAAGCGGAAGCCCTTTTGCCCAAAGGCTTCGCCTGTCTTGAACAAAACGATATCATCGGGTTAAACCGTATCACCTCACGTATTTGGAATGCGCTTGACCGCGCCCTCCCGATTCCGGAACATCCAGCGTGGTCCTTCCGGCGTTATGAAAGCTTTAAAGAATACTGCGAAGATGTCTCGTTTCCGAATCCCATCGCTTATGACAAGCAATCCTCCGAATATGACGCTGCCAACTATGCCGGTTGGTTAGCGCAAATTATCGGCGGTGCGGCGGGCACGGCGGTTGAAGGCTACTTACCCAAAGCGATTTATGATGCTTTCGGAACCATCCATACTTATGTCAGGAAGCCGAATACCTATAATGACGACATTACCTACGAAGTTGCTTTCCTAAAAGCTTTAGAACGCTGCGGAAGCAATCTCACCTCCGCCGATATCGCCGATGAATGGGTGGCTTTAATCCCCTTTGGCTGGTCGGCTGAAGAGTGGGCACTGAAGAATATTAAAATGGGCATTTATCCGCCCGTGTCTGGGAAAATACATAATCCGTACCGCGAATGGATCGGCGCGCAAATGCGTGGCGCTGTCTGCGGGATGATGGCCCCGGGTGATTACCGGAAAGCCGCCGAATATGCCTTTATGGATGGCGTCGTTTCCCATTATAACAACGGTGTCATCGGCGAAGTTTTTAACGCGATGCTGGTGGCCGGTGCCTATGTCAATCAGGATGTCCGCGATTTACTCAAAACCGTGATCGAGCTCATTCCCGCCAAGAGCGAATACTACGGCGTCGTTTCCCACGCTTTTGCCACCTGCCAGAAACACACGCACTGGAAAGCGGCTTGGGAAGAATGTCAAAAACGCTATGAACACTATAACTGGATTCATGCCTATCCAAACGCGGCCGCTGAGGTCGTGGCCCTGTGGTTTGGCAACGGTTCTTTCTCTGACACGATATCCATCAGCTGCAACCAAGGCTACGATGTTGACTGCAATGCCGCTCAAATTGGCACCGTGCTCGGCATCCAACGGGGATTAAAAGGTTTGGAGTCTCATTGGACGAAACCGATCGGAGACCGCCTGGATACCTATATTCGAGGCCATAAACAGATGAGCATCCGTGAGCTGGCCGCCTACACGACGAAACTCAGCCGCGATTTATAAACATTGACCCGGAAGGAAGAAACACCTATGAAAACTGTATTTGTAATGGGAAGCCTCAATCTCGATCTTGTCATGTCGACGACGAGTTTTCCGCACGCAGGCGAGACCATTAAAGGAACTGACTTTTTCACTAATCCGGGAGGCAAAGGCGCCAATCAGGCCGTTGCCAGCGCGAAACAAGGCGCAAAAACTGTCATGCTCGGCGCGGTCGGCAACGACCATTATGGCCAAGAACTTAAAAAGACCGCGAGCGATTATGGCGTTGACGGGACTAATATCCGCACCAAACCAGGAAGTAGCGGCATTGCCGTTATCCTGTTACAAAATCAAGAGAACCGAATCATCATACATGGCGGGGCGAACGATCGTTATACGCCCGAAGACGCGATTGAAGACTTAACCCGTTTAGCCAAAAAAGGTGATATCCTGGTCGTTCAATTTGAAATTCCGCTGGCGGTTCTCGAAGCGGCCTTACCTTTTGCCCATGATTTAGGGATGACCATTATCGTCAATCCGGCCCCGGCCGTTGCCAATGTGCCTTCGACGCTGTATCCTTATATTAACATTTTGATTCCTAACGAGTGGGAAGCCGCCTCGCTGGCGAAAGTTGACCCACAAAATTTCGATGCCAAGAAACAAGCGGAGACGCTTTACTGCCTTGGCGTCAAGAATGTCATCATTACCCTCGGAGAACAAGGTTCGCTCTTCTATGACGGAAAAAAGCCGGTGATCGTGCCTGCGATTAAAGTCAAAGCGGTTGACACGACGGCGGCGGGAGATACCTTTGTCGGCACGATTGCCGCTGAACTATCCTTCGATCATCCGTTAGCGGATGCCATCCTCCGCGCGACTCAGAGTGCGGCTATCACCGTAACCCGAAAAGGCGCCCAACAATCCATTCCGACCCGCCAAGAAGTTGACCAATATTTCAAAAAATAGGAGATAAACTATGAGAGCCACTTTAAAGATATTAGCGGAAAAAACCCATCTATCGGTCACGACCGTATCGATGATTTTAAACAACAAACCAATCCGCGTGTCCGATGAAAAGCGGCAATTGGTGATGAAAATCGCTCAGGAATGCAACTATCAGCCAAACTCGCTTGCCAAAGGCCTGGTGACCAAACATTCCAAAATCATCGGCCTCATCATCCCAGATATTACCAACTATTTTTTCGCGGAAACTGCCAAATACATCGAAACCACGCTAAAGGAATATGGCTATAGCTTGATTCTATGCAACACCAATGACCAGGCGCTTGAAGAAAAGAAGTATATTGATTTACTTTTAGGCCACGGCATTGACGCGCTTCTCATCTGCGTTTCCAACGAATCGCTCTTTGATAAAAACACATTGGAAAAACTTAATAAACTGGATATCGTCTGCGTGGCCATCGACCGTTGGAACGACGCGATGCCGTTTCCGCATGTGGCCATCGATAATTTCCGCGGGGCTTATTTGGCGGTTCAGCATCTGATTGAAAATGGTCACCGCGCGATTGGTTGCATCAGCGGACCGAAAAACGTCCTGTCGGCGCGTGACCGCTTAGCCGGCTACCGCCAAGCTTTGGCCGATTATGGTATTGCCTATCAGCCCAAATGGGTACGTGAAGGCGATTATCAATTCGAAAGCGGTTATCAGCAAGGACTGGCTTTGCTCAAAGAAAACATTACGGCAACCTTTGTCTGTAACGACATGATGGCCTATGGACTTTATAAAGCCATCCGTGAATCCAAAAAGAAGATACCGGACGATATTTCTGTCGTTGGCTTCGACGATTTACTATTTTCCTCAACGTTGGACGTGCCTCTCACCAGCTTGAAGCAATCCACACATGATCTAGCGCTCAAAGCGTGTGAAGTCGTCTTAAATAATCTGGCGGGGCTTCACGACAAGAACAACTATGTCTTGACGCCTTCGCTCAGTATCCGAAGCAGCGTAAAAAAGATAAAGTAACCATTCGTTTTTCAATAAAAACTGACATGCCCTATTTTTATTGTCTTAGAGTAAAATAAGATAATGAAGGTGGGGTATTTTTATGCAATTCACAATGACGCATTACAACTTCAATGTCGCCGATGTCGTCAAGAGCATCCATTTCTATGAGGAAGCCTTTGGCTTGAAAGAAGTCCGTCGTATTCCTAATGATAAATTCGTCATCGTCTTTATGGGCGATGGCGTCTCCAATTTCCGGCTCGAACTCACGCAGATGTTCGATCACCCAAAGAAATACGAGCTGGGCGAGAACGAAACCCATCTTGGATTCGTGAGCGATGATTTCGAGGGCGCGCATGCCCGGCATAAAGCCATGGGCATTATTGTTTATGAAAACCCAAAAATGGGGATATACTTTGTTGAAGACCCCGACGGTTATTGGCTTGAAGTCGTGCCAACCCGGAAATAAAGAGGAGAGAACCATGGAAAAAGCCTTGTCCCCGAAAACGTTAGAAATCGTCAAAATGATGCAGGAAGGCGAAGTCACCGAAAGCGCGATTTACGCCGCCATTGCCAAGAGCTGCAAGGACCCGAATAATAAGAAAATACTAGAGCAGATTTCCCTTGATGAAATGCGTCACGCCAACTTGTGGAAACACTATACCGGCGTTGACGTAAAACCTAACAAACGGAAAATCCGTCATTACGCCTTTTTAAACCGTCTTTTTGGTTTTACGTTCACCATCCGTTTAATGGAAAATGGCGAGAATAAAGCTCAAAAAGTCTATGACAGCATCGCCACTGAAATTCCCGAAGCCAAAGTGGTGGAACACGAAGAGAAAATCCACGAGGAAAGCGTCATTGCCATGCTCGACGAAGAACGCCTTCAATTCGTGGGCGCGATTGTCCTCGGATTAAACGATGCATTAGTCGAACTGACCGGCGCTTTAGCCGGATTCACGATCGCTTACGGCGACCAGATTAAGTTGATTGCTCTATCGGGTTTAATCACCGGTATTGCCGCGGCGTTATCGATGGCGGCTTCCGCCTATTTACAAGCGGCCGCGAATGATGATAAAAACGCAAAGAAATCCGCGATTTATACGGGCTTGACTTATCTGCTAACAGTCGTGTTCTTGATTGCACCTTATCTCTTGTTTGGTTTCCTCAATGTGCCGAATGGAAAATGGTATGCTCTAGCGATTATGCTTTCGACAGTGATTCTGATTATTGCCGGCTTTAACTATTATATTTCAGTGGCCAAACAATACAGTTTCAAGAAACGGTTTTTCTCAATGCTGGCCATCAGCATGGGCGTCGCCGGTTTATCTTTCCTCATCGGTCTTATCGTCAAGACGGCTTTTGGTATCTCTGTCTAACGAATAAGGATTCTTTTTATGGCGGAAACCCGCATCCTGTCGCATCCTTTCTTACCGCTCTATGATGAACGCTCCGAGATTTTGATTCTCGGCAGTTTTCCTTCGGTGAAATCAGTGGAGGATGGTTACTATTATGCGAACCCGCACAACCGATTTTATCCGATGATGGGCGAACTTTTGCATGAAGATTTTGCCAGTGTCCCATGGGTCCAAAAACGCGCCTTACTTTTAAAGCATCATGTGGCGTTATATGATGCCATCGGAAAAATCGCTATCGAAGGTTCAAGTGATGCCAAGATTCATCATGCGGAACCCGCCGATTTGAAAATTATTTTTGATAAATGCAAGATTCGTCATATCTATTGCAATGGAGCAAAATCCTATGAGCAATATCTGCGCTATTTCTCTAATATCCCAATTCCGGTTTCGATGCTTCCTTCGACCAGTCCGGCCAATGCGCGGATGAGACTCACAGATTTAATCGACGCCTGGTCGGTCATTGTGACGAAATAAAAAAAGACGTCATATCGACGTCTTGATCGCATTATTTACTCTATATTTCCAAGAAAATATCACCGGAAATAAATCCGGTGATATTCCTTTTTAAAATTCAACGGCTATTATTTTTTGCCTGGTTTTTTCGCTGGCGCTGGAGCTGGTTTGACTGGTGCCGGAGCTGGTTTCGCTGGCGCTGGTTTCACTGGAGCTGGGGCTGGGACTACTTTCTTTGGTTCGATTTTCATGATTCAAATCCTCCTTTTCAACATTATAGTACCTAGTTTTTTGACAATACAACAACAATGTATGAACCGTAAAAATACCAATTCAAGCGAATTATTGAGTTGTCGACCGGTAAAATATCTATATTAAAAATTTAGGCATTACGTAGGTTTATGCATATAAATCTCCAAGGTGTTTGAAATGAAAACATTTGAAAATTGAGACGGCACAGAGCGAGTTAGACAACAAAAAAAACAAGGCTTTTTGCCCTGTTTTTACCTTAAGTTTTTGATGATGTTTTTATCTGCGACTTTGAAAAAAACATTAGGAATAATCGTGGTTTTATCCGCGTAAATTAAGATAAACAATTTAAGACACTGTTTAGGAATTTGAAAAAACGAGCTTAGTTTAATCCTTGAATTGGTAGTCTTCGGGAAGGTTTAACTCAAAGATGACTTCGTTGTGACGGAGAAATGGCGGGACAAACGGCGGATTAAATCTTGCCAGCCTCACTTTACCGCGGGATTTGAGATTTTGTTTCCTGATCCAGTTTGCAAGTTCTTCGACTTTTTGGTCGAGTCGTTTTTCACGGGCCGCTGAACCCGAGAATCTGAGGGAGACGGCGAAGTGAGCGGGATAAGTTTTGGTGATGAGCAAAGGATCGGTGGGTTTTGGCGTTGACGCCATATATTTACTCGGGACGACAAATTCCATCGACATGGACTCGGGTGATATTTCGTTGATGACTGGAACCGTCATCGAAATCTTCTCGTGACTTTCATTGTTGCCGGAAATATAGCCGAATAAATGGTCGAATCCGCTATAACCGGATAGTTTGTTCTCATCGATTGAGGTCGTCTTGAATTCATTGTAACGACGGATTTCGATGTTGCCGTCTTTCTTGATGACTTTGTATGTGGGGGTTTCATAATGTGCCATAGTATTTCTCCTTTTGGGACAACCTCATTATAACAACCGTTTCTATTATCCATTCAAGAATGCTTACAGACGCTCAAAAGAAAAACGCCCGTGAAGGCGTTCTCTCTATTATTTCTCGCAAGCGTCCTGATAGATGAACTGATTGGCGTCATAGGGAACGTGCTTATGGTATTTATCGTTGAGTCCATGGATGAAATCACGGCATTCCGTAAACGCGGATTCGCCGAGGAACGGGTATTTGACGCTTCGGACACGGCTGTAACCGTTGTCCTCAGCGACGACGAATTCAATCGCGTCGGTGAGGCCATTTAATAAGCTTAAATCTTTGACTTTGATGCCCATCGTCAGTTCGATTAAATCAAAGTCTTCATCGGTCAATAAGTGATACGGGAGTTTCATGTCGATATGATAACCGTCGACGAGTTTTAACTCCGACAGTTTCTTCATTTTTTGTAGTTCAACCCCGGTGGTGTAGATAATGATCGGTTTCGACGTCGCCTTCCGGATTTTTCCGAGGTCAGTGATGAGGCTTTCTAATGGCGCGAGCAAAAACTCTCCGCCGCTAAAAAGGAGGTATTCGAAGAGGTCACTCTGTTTTTGGATATAGCCAATCACATCCTCGACCGTATAGAATTCGGGATGCGGTTTACTGATGAGTTCATTGTAGTTAAAACAATGGTAGCAATGAAACTTGCAACCGGTCAGGCCATGGATTAAAAAACTGGGGTGAGCGTCGACTTCAGTTAACGATAAAATCAATTTATCGTAATATTTGATCATTGCGCATCCTGGTCCCTGAACCGGCGGCGTTGAGCCCAGTCATAACGGCGGGCTTTGCTCCAGAAGTTATAGTCGCCTTTGTAGTATCCGCTTTCATCGACCCGGATGTTTTTACGCGCGATCATGCGAACATAACCGATAACGCGGCTGTAGGTGGCGATATCGTGGCTGCCGCACACTGGGCAGATTTCGACGGTTTTAGCGTCTTTGGCGATAAGTTGACGTCCACAGTCGAGACAGCTGGTGACAGTCGGAGTTAACGTAATGTAATTAATGGGCTTTTTGAACAGGTTTTTAATATAGGCGGATAAGACTTCTGGTTCAATTTCCGATTCGATAAAGTGATGGAGAATGGAACCCGAGGTGGCATAGCCTTGGAACTCGGCGGCATTCTCGATTTGCTTGGTGAAATCTTCCTCGCTGAATGGTAACATACAGCCCGAGGTAAGGAAGATATTGTCGCCTTCGCCTTGAGTGTAAATCGTCTTGCCATGGGCTTTTGCCCATCTCATGTCGTTGCGGGCGAGCTTGATGCCGGCATTCTCCGCGGGAGCGTATTCGATACCGCAGGCGACTTTATCGCGGACGATGAAATCGTTGATGATCTCGGTCATATACTGCATCAGTTCATGGGCATAGGCTTTGCCTTCGGGATCGTTCATGCCGAGCTTGTAACCGGAATTGATCAAACCTTCATGCATGCCGGTGATGGCAAAGACGTTGAAATAGTTCTTTAAGTTGGTGTTGAAAGCGAAGAAGGTCGGATAGAGCTCTTTATGGTTCTCGACCCAGTCACGTTTCGCCAAATGTCCGGCTTCCATGACTTCAAAGTATTCACGGATTTTTTCTCTGACTAACGCTTTATCGTGGCCGAACTCAATGAGGACGCGGTCCATGTTGAGGTTCAGGACTTGGATGGCCCCGACGTTACCGACGGAACTGCCGAAGATACCGCCGCCGGCGCGTGAGAGCGTGCTTAAGTCAATGCTTAAGCGGCAGCAAAGGCTACGTGAGACCGCGGGATCTTTTTCTTTGATATAGGGATTGAGTTTTTTATAATAAGAATCTCTGAAGGCGCCGGTCGTGAAGTTTTCAAAATAAACGCCGCCCCATTGATACATTTTCTTCAGGAGGTATTTAAAGACTTCGCTATCGAAGTTGAAATCGTCGTCGATCTGGACGGTGATTAAGGGGAAAGTTAACGGGATGCCTTTTTTGGTGCCTTTGGCCATCGCGTTGATGAAAGCAATGTTGACGCGGTCAAAATAATCCGCGGGAATATCGGAATACTTGTAGTCAAGGCCTTTTCCGCCGATGACGACATAATCATCCTTGATGTCTTCAGACGGTTTGCCGAATTCGAGGGTGCAGTTTGAGAATGCCGAATCGGAACCAGCCCGTAACGGGAGGTTCAACTCATAAATCAATTGATAAATCAGTTTGGTCAAAGCCTTCTCGGGATAGAACACATGATTGCGTTCTTCTTCATATAAGTAAGAGGCAAGCACGGTCGTCATCTGCGCAAGCATGACGGCGCCCGAGACCTGTTGGCTCATCAAGGTGACTAAGTTACTGAAGTGACGGATTAAGGTCGGTATCGACGAGGAAGCGTCAGATTCGAGCATGTTCTTGGCGTTGCTCGGGATTCCTTTCGTCGCGACATCCTTGCAGGAGATGGATTGGCAGTAAGAACTGAGTTGTTTGTCGTGAATGTAAATAACGCCATCTTCATATAGTTCTACCAGGCGTTTCGGAAGGATATATTTCATCAAATATTCTTCCTCAGCTTTATTCGCGATGTTTTTGCGTAATAAAGAGAGCGAATAGACAAAGTTGCTATTCTCTCTTTTTAAGTAGTCCGCCCGCATGTCGTCATCGTTACCAATGAACTTATTGATTAAATCGTCCGTCGTCTTGAACATCGACATAATTTTTTCCTCTTTTCGTGGTTTTTCTGCCGTTTGGCTTGTTTATGGTTGGTTTTGGTTCACTTTTTGCCTTTTCTTCCACCGGAGTGGCGAAAGGCTTTTGGACTGGCGAACCAATCATTGTGTTCTGAATGAATGGATTATAGGTGTTGGTTTTTGTGGAAAAAGATCGCTGTAGACTATACCGTAACACCTCGTTTGGCTCAACATTTTAAAGCATTTAATGCTTTAGAGTCGATTTTGTTGTTGGTAAAAATATAATTAGCTCCTGAAGACTTCGTCGCTAATTTTTTTATCAAACAAGATCGAAGCTATCGTCTGTTGTTTCTCGATTATAGAGTATTTGATTTTTGTAAGCAAGCACAAATTTCTGTTTCGGAAAGCATGAAAAAATTTACTTAATAGACCTTTCGAAGGTCGATTTTTACTCCTAAAAATCTACTATTAAAAAAGATCGTGATTTGACACGTCATAGGCCAAAACTCCGTTCCAGTTTCATCTTCCGTCTTTATTTTCTATACTAGAAATCTACTAAAAATACAGACCTGTTTTTACGTCAAATCGGGGTGGAAAATAAGCCCCTTTTTTTGATATTGAATCCGTTTGTTTGCCCAGAAAGAAAATTTTCGAGTCTCCCATTTTCAGGGTTATCATCTTTTTCCTTTGTACAAGCGTATAAAAAACGAGGTCGAATGGTCTCTTTTTGGTCAATATTTTCATTAAATATTGGGAAAGTGGTAAATCACTGATTTTCACCATGAAAAAAGCCCGCTGTATAAGCGGGCTCTATTTTCGTATTTTTTATTTCACTTCTTTTGGTTTTCTCGTGAGAAGTTTTTCAATCGGTTTTGTGAACACTTCAGAGAGGTATCCGAGAATCATGCCGCAGAGTAATCCGATCAAGGTCGGGAAGAGTGTCGCACCGTTGATGGTCGCGCCAAGGGCAAAGAACGTAGCTGAACCAATAAAGGCGGCGGGAATGAACGACAGGAGTTTGACATGTGCCGTCATGACGATACCGAAGGCTCCGACGAATAAGCCAACAAAGGCTCCGACGATATTTAAGGTGCCGGTAAAGCCGAACAAGCCCCAAACGAAAATCATGACCATGCCCCAGAACACACCGACGTAATTGGTGGCAAGACCACGGACAAATCCGCTTTTCTTACCGCCGATAGCGTAGAAGGTGGCCCAAGCAAAGAAGCAAGCGACCCCCACTCCGGTGAGCGGGAAACTGACGGCCAAGGCGGATTGATAATAAAGTGCAAGACCGGCCTGCCAGACTGCGGCAATGAGGGCAATGCTAATCGCGGCGGCAACGAGTGGTTTTTTCATGGGGGTTCCTCCATTAGGAATGTAAAAAATGTTTTACTCATATATATTATGGGATATCTTCCTAAAGGAAAAGCGTTTTTTTAGTTAATGTCATAGTTTTCGTTCCAAACGTGTTAAGGGTGCGTATCATTTGCGGACTTTCCGAATATCGTGTAGTTTGTAAATAGATTCTTAAAGGAGAATGCTATGAAACATAAAATAATCGACTTTGCCTATCTCAAGAGATTCAATTTGCTTATGGGAGGATTACACCTCTTACAAGGCTTCTTGATGCTCATCTTCGCCTACACGCTGATCCCGAACAGCCCGTTTGCCGGGTTTAAACCAGAAATTACTCAAAACTTCTTACGCTTTGACTTCACGCTTCAAACGTTGGTTCTTGATTCCCGTGTGCTTTTCCAACTTCCGTTTGCCGTGCTTGTCGCTTCGTTCCTATTCATTTCGGCGATTGCCCACATGATTATCGTCTCGCCGCGTTTCAACAAGGTTTATAATGCCGACTTAGAAAAAGGCATGAACCGTTTCCGTTGGTTTGAATACGCGCTAAGCTCATCCATCATGATTGTGCTGATTGCGACGTTATTCGGGATTACCGATATCGTTTCGCTGATTCTCATCTTTGTTCTTAATGCGTCAATGAACTTATTCGGCTATTTGATGGAACTGCTCAATCAGAAGACCGGAAAAGTCAATTGGCTCCCGTTCATCTTCGGTTCGCTTGCGGGCCTCGCTCCTTGGGCTGCCATCCTGATTTATATGTTTGGCGCTGCTGATTTGAGCTTAGTCCCATGGTTCGTGTGGGCCATCGTCATTACCTATTTCGTCGCTTTCAATACTTTCCCGGTGAACATGGTTCTCCAATACAAGAAAGTCGGAAAGTGGAAAGATTACCTCTATGGCGAACGCGTCTATGTCGTTCTCAGCCTCGTCGCCAAATCACTCCTAGCCTGGCTCGTCTTATTTGGTGCCATGCAGCCGTAAGACTCAAGTACGAAACAAAACGAGAAGCCCCGCCGCTTCTCGTTTTTTGTTGCTCAAAAGAGGGCTTTCCGTTGTATGATGGTTTTAGACCTACTTCGGAGGAAATCATCATGGCTATAAAAAAACGCGGAAAACGTGTTTTATGGACAACGCTCATCGTCTTTGCGAGTATCATCGCATTTGTCGCGGTACTGGGCAAAGGCAGTTTCTCGTTTGCCGGTTATCAGGCCGACGATAAGGATTACAGTGATATCATCCAGCAAGGCGTTGGCGTTAACAACCCACGCGTTGTCGATGTCGCGATGCTTGGCGCTCACGATGCTTTCTCATCAAACATCAGCACGAAATCTGAAATTGATCCGGGCGAAGATGAAGGCAGCATGATCCGAAATAGTACCGTTGGTATCTTTGCCAACGGACTCTTTGTTAGGCTATTAAAAGCCCAACTGGGAAGCGCTGCTCTCATGCTTGAAAACGGCGTTCGCTATTTCGATGTCCGTTTATCGAATATTGACGGTGAATGGTATACCAAACATGCCTTAGTTTCAGACAAATTATCTGTTTATCTCACTGACATTATTCCGTTTTTAGATCAAAATCCTGGCGAATTCATTATATTTGATATGCAACACGTCTATTTAGGTGACGCCACCTATGATGATTTATTTGCCTATCTTGGTTCATTCTCTGTCGGTGGCCACAGTCTGCTCGATTTTGTCAATTTTGAACCAATCGCCATTCCGCTGGGTGAATTGCGTTACAAGCAAGTCACTGCCGACGGTACCAAAGCAGGCGCTGTCATATTGGCGCGTCCACCCGTTTCCGTAACGAATCATTATCATTACGAACGTGGCGAAGGCCAAAACGGCGAATTCACATCGATCCGTTCCATTTGGCATAATTCCAGCGATTCAAAGACAATGTTGGACGGTATCCGCGAAGAAGCCGCCATTCTTGCCACTGAAACGACTTACAACGATATGTTCCGCGTTAACCAAGCACAAAAAACAGGCGTCATCAGCGGTTCAGATATCGTAGACACCTTAATTGGATGGTCATTGATTGACCTCGCAAGCAACTTTAATGTAACACTTATCGAACAAGAAGATTTCCCCGATTGGCTCGAAGTGATGCCGGTATTCATGGTGGACTTTGCCATTAGCAACCGTGGACAATTTAACGCTAATGCCAATGATGCGATGATTGCCTTTAACCAAAGCTTGCCGCTTTCTGATTAAGACTTTCCACAAATCAAACTCATTGAGCGGTTCCCGTCTGGGTGCCGCTTTTTTGTGGGTGGCGATAAATGTTATTTATCGGTATAATAAAGGCGTTCATTTCACGACAAATCAACGTCCCTTGGGGCGGAAAGAAGATAAAAACGATGCCAACCTCACCAATCAAGAAACCCTTACCCGCCTTTAAAGACCGAGTTCCCCGTACCGGAAAACCTCCGGAAGCTAAAAAGTTCGTCGTCGATGAGCCGATGGGACTCTTGGCTTTTTTAATCCTGAAAATGAAAGGCGAATCCCGTAATAACGTTAAATCCTTGTTGGCCAGACATCAAATCACTGTTAACAGCAATGCCACCACGCAGTTTGACTATGAACTGAAAAGTGGCTATGTTGTCGAAGTTTTACCGACTTCATTTAGAGCACAAGCCCCAGTCTCCTTACCAATTATTTTCGAAAACAATGAACTCATCGTGATCAATAAACCGAGCGGCCTTTTGAGTGTCGCGGACGATAAGGAAACCGAGAAGACTGCCTTCCGCATGATTACTGCCTATCTCAAAGCCAATAACGTTCCGGGCCGTCTCCATGTCGTGCACCGCATCGACAAGGATACCTCAGGGATTCTTCTTTTCTCCAAGAGCGAAGAACTCAAAACATTACTTCAAGACCAATGGAACGATCTCATGACCTCCCGCGGCTACTATGCGATCGTCGAAGGCCATCTGGACCGTCAAGAAGGCACCATCAAGACTTGGCTCAAAGAAACCAGCACCCAGCTGATGTATTCCTCTCATAAACCCGGAGACGGACAAGAAGCGATTACTCATTACAAAGTGATGAACGAGAGCGATGAATATTCTCTCCTTGATATCCATCTTGAAACAGGAAGAAAGAACCAGATCCGCGTCCACATGGCCGATATAGGACATAAAGTGGTCGGCGATGACAAGTACCATTCTGACAAAGATCCAATCCACCGCTTGGGCCTCCACGCCTACTCCTTGGAGTTCAAACACCCTGTGTCCGGGACCATCATGCGTTTTAAGACTCCCCTCCCGAAACTATTTGGTAATCTTTTCGACAATAGTTATAAACGCCGCGAAAAAACCCGCTAATACTGGCTTGGTTCCGCTTTACTTATAATAATCCCGCCAATATACTATATTGGTAGTCTGAAAATTGAGTGGGTGATTGCGATGGCTCGACAATGGTTCGAAAAAATAAAAGAGGCATTATTTGCGATTATCCCAATCGTCGTGATTGTTTTGGTCCTTCATTTTACCGGGCTGGCTCGGTTGACCAATAATGAACTCTATCCCTTTTTGGGAGCGTCGTTCGCCATGGTTATTGGCATCATTTTGTTCACGATGGGCGCGGATTCCGCCATCGCAACGATGGGTGACCACGTCGGCTCTTCACTCACAAAACGTGGTAATATCCTCTTGATTATCGTCGTCGCTTTTTGCATCGGGACCTTTGTTACTTTAGCGGAACCGGATGTCCAGTTTCTTAGCGGGCAAGTCCCTGTCAACACTTGGCTTTTTGCCGGCTTGATTGGTATTGGCGTCGGCTTATTTCTTGTCGCCGGATTACTTCGGATTATCTTCAAGAAAAACCTCGAAGTTTGGTTCATTATTTTCTACGGTTTAGTCTTTGCGATTGCGTCGCTTTATGTCCAAAAGACTGACAACCTTGCTTATATTTCGCTGGCGTTTGACGCCGGCGGCGTTACCACTGGATCGTTAACTGTTCCGTTCATCATGGCGCTAGGCGCGGCCATGGCGACCGTCCGTGGCGGGAACAAGAAACAAGCGGATTCATTCGGTCTCATCGCGCTTTGTTCGATTGGCCCAATCATCATGATTTTACTCCTAGGCTTATTTGCCCAAGGCAATGGCAGCTATGTTGCCCCATCCCCAAGCGGTCTATGGGAATCTCTATTCGTCAACTATAAAAACGTGACTATGTCGATTATCCCGATCGTGGCTTTCTTCTTCTTGTACGAAATCATCTTTATTCGTCTTCCCATCAAACAAATTTTGAAAATTGTCGTAGGCATTATTTTCACTTATGTTGGCTTAATTCTCTTCTTGGCCGCAATCGATTATGGCTTCTTCCCTGTCGGTAAAGCGATTGGCAAAGAAATAGGCAGTCTTGCGCTTGAAACGGGTTATACCTGGATCATCATCCTGATTGGCGCGATTCTTGGCATGGTGTCCGCTGTGGCCGAACCCGCCATCTATGTTTTGAATCAGCAAGTCGAAGAAATTAGCGGCGGCATGATCTCACGCAAGAAAATGCTTGTGGGTATCGCCATCGGCATTGGCATCTCTGTCGCTTTATCAATGATAAGACTCTTATTTAACATCAGCATTTTGTATTTCTTGGTGCCGGGTTATATCTTGGCCATCATCTTATCGTTTGTCGTTCCCAACATCTATACTGCGGTCGCTTTCGATTCTGGCGGCGTGGCTTCCGGAACGATGACTGCGACGTTTATCTTGCCTTTCGCAATTGGCATCTGCACTACTTTTTATGCCGGACTGACACCTGCCGATTTGAACAACGTCATCTCGCAAAATGCCTTTGGCATGGTTGCGATGGTCGCAATGACGCCGATCGTCGTGGTCCAGCTTTTAGGCTTCAGTTCGCTGATGAAAGAAAATACCAGACGTCGCATGGCGAGAGCCAGAGTCCGCGAAGTTTACGACGACCAGATTATCAATTTTATTTAACGGAGGCAGAATAAATGGCAAAAAAGAAATTACCCGCCGTCCCATTCTCGCCGTTTGAAAAGACGCACGAGATCAAGAAAATCAAGCTTTTAGTCACGATTATCAATCGTGGCCAAAGTGAATTTTTCCTCTCGCTTTACAAAAAACACGAATGTGGCGTTCAGATGACCTTCCTTGGGCACGGCACCGCTTCGAATGAGCTCAATTCTATTCTCGGTATCGGCGAAGCCGGCAAAGACATCATCCTGAGCGTCATCCGCGAAGAAAAACTACCGGAAGTGCTGAGCGCGGTAAAAACCCGTTTCGAAGTATCCCGGAAAGCCAAAGGCATCGCCTTCACAATCCCAATTAACAGCATGATTGGCGTCTCAATCTATAAATACTTAACGAATTCGACCACACTTATCGGAGGAAAATAACATGGAACAAGCCAGCAAGGGATTTGAACTCATCTTCGTCATTATCAATACCGGCTATATCGACCTCGTGATGGCCGCGGCTAAAGCCGAAGGCGCTACCGGCGGTACCGTTTTGAATGGTCGTGGTACCGGCAATGAGGCTATGGAAAAGTTCTTTGGCATCACCATCCAGCCGGAAAAAGAAATCGTTTTGATTATTGTCCCTCAAGAAATAAAAGAAAAAGTATTGAAAGCCGTTTATCGTGACGCTGGGCTTGAAACCCGTGGACAAGGCATCGCGTTCTGCATGCCTGTTGACGATGTCGTCGGTCTCTCGCACGGGACGTTCGAACCTAAAGAAGAAAAAGTGCCGGAAGAAGTCATTGAACTGAAAAAGTAGTTGTAAGGATCCCTTAGTGTTTTCTTTAAAAAAGAAAGAAATGAGGTAAAAGATCATGAAGACAAGTTATTCGTTTGAGACCAAAGTTGGCCCGATTACCATAGAGGAAGACGAAGGAAAAATCTCTGCAATCGAATTCGACCGCCGTCCCCAAGGACAAAAAACGCCACTCATCGCCAAAGCCTATAAACAGATTGCCGAATATCTCGATGGCAAGCGCACCGCGTTCGACTTACCGTTACAAATTTCTGGAACCTCTTTTCAGAAAGAGGCTTGGAAAGTACTCTTGGATATTCCTTATGGCAAGACCATCTCCTACAAAGAAGAAGCCGAAAAAACTTCTCATCCTAAAGCCTATCGAGCGATCGGAAGCGCTAACGGATCGAACCGTCTCTGTATCGTGATTCCATGCCACCGTGTCATCAACCATGATGGACGTTTAGGTGGCTTTGGGAATGACCCGAAAATTAAACGGGCACTACTCGATATCGAGAAGGCGCACAGCACGAAATAGTCGCACGAGCCCTCCTAAAAGAGGGCTTGTTCTTTATCACCAGTTTTGTTTCTTTTACGATAGAGTCTATTTTTAAAACGCATAACTGCGTTATAATAAAAACGCTATCAAGGAAAAGATGATGAAAAAACTTTGGGAAGCCATTAAAAACTGGTTTATCAAGCTTTGGGCAAACATAAAAGCCCGAGCCATTAAGATTTGGCATAAATTTCTCGTGGCCTGGAAGGACCGTTCGAGTCTTCTATGGTACTTTTTGTTTTTAGTCGGCGTTGGGTTCATGTTTTTTGCCTATGCCCTTGTCACTAACATGTTTACGATTCCGCTGAGCGGAGACTATACGCTGCAACAAATCCCCTTCTATCTCAATGGATACGATGACTGGTGGCATTTCCTGAAGACCGGTGAATTCGTCTTATGGGATTCGTCAACCTACCTAGGTGTTAACAACATTGGCTCAAACGCTTTCTACTATTTGTGCAACCCGTTCTTTTTACCGATTTTGCTTTTCCCACGGGCTCTCGTTCCTCAAGGGCTAGCCCTTTTGATGATTTTGAAAATGGCAGGAGCCGCGCTTGTTTTCCGTGGATTCCTCAAATATATGGGTGTCAGCGAAGCGACCGCTCGCCTCTTTGCTCTTGCCTACGGATTCTGTGGATGGAATACCTACTATCTCTGGTTCAACCACTTCATGGAAGTGTGCCTTGTTTTCCCGCTTGTGTTCTGGGGAATCGAAAAACTATTAAAAGAAAAAAAGCCGTGGCTATTGATGTTTGCCCTCTTCCTAATGGGCATCACCAACTTCTTCTTCCTGATTTCAACCTGCTTTGCCGGCGCTTTCTATGCCTTATTCCGCTATTTCCAACGCGTTAAAAAATATTCTGGAAAAGATAGGATAACTGTAGCCGGACTCGGTGTTTTGTCATTTGCCGTCGGCATTATGATGGCAGCGCTTGTCGTTCTGCCCGCCGCAGTCACTGCGACGACGAGCAACCGCGTCACCGATGCCACCTATTTACCAAACTTAATTGCTGCATTTAAAATCAAAGACTGGCAATTGCTACTCAAAGAAGTCGCTGACTGGGAAGCCGTCGGTGGCGCCTCTTATGATAAATATTATCCGTTGATATCGTTCTTTTTCCCGACCGTCAGTTGTCGAAGCTCCGAGTTATTAAACACCGGGAGTTACGATAATACGATTTCCAGTCTATTTATTTACACGCCGCTGATGATGTTTTTGATTCCATCTATTTTGAGTTCGATCAGGCATAAGAAATGGAGCCATTTCATTCCGATTGCATTCTTCTTATTTGCGTTATTCACGCCCTTCTTCTATTACTTATTTCACGGATTTACCGCAGTTGACTATGGTCGATGGCAGATTTTCGTAGTGTTCGCTTTGCTTTTCTATATTGCCCTCAACTTTGAAAAACGTTATGAGATGCCGAAATGGTATTTCGATGTTTCCTTTATTTTCACGATTGGCATGGCGTTATTCGTCTTTAATGTTGCCCGTACTTATGAAAACGATTATTCCTTCAGCTCGATGGATGAACGTTTATTCATCGCTATTGGTGAATTTGTTTATATGGTCGTCGTCTATCTCTTCTTACGGCTTGAGTATAAGAGCAAAAATGTCTCTCGCTCTCTGCTTTATATGGTTGCGGTCGAAGCCATCGTCATGGGCACGATGACCTGTGCCATCCAGGGCTTAACCGACTACGTCAAGAGTGCCGACAGTGGAATCACCATTGTCACAGATGAGACTCAAATCGTGAGAAAAATAAATAAGGATGACAAAGAATTCTTCCGTATTTACAACCTAAATGCGGGCGAATCCAGTAACCTCGGTATGCGCGAAAGCTACAATGGCATGACCGCATTCCATTCCTTATATAACTTTGAAATCACTGAATTCAACGAATGGTCGCACATGAACTATAACCATAATGGCTGGTCCATGGGATATCATGAAAAGCGCGCCAATCTCGATACTTTCTTGGGTGTTAAGTATTACATAATCAAAAACATTTACGATACGTATTCATGGTCTGGAACTGATGAATATGGCCATACTCTCTACACAAATCAAAATGTTCCTCTTGGTTTCGTCCGTGTCCCAGAATATTCCACGAATGCCCACACCGTCTATCGAAACACCAACTTTATTGAAGGCGGATTCTCTTACGAAAACATCGTGGAGACCAACTATAACGAAGAAACCGGAAGAAGCGATTTCTACGGCAATTACGCAGATGAACCGATCTATAACGAAGAAACCTATTTGACCAACGCGATTCTCCGAAATGCAGATGCTGAGGAAGTCATCGCGGACAATCCTGATTTATCTATCGTTGCCCGTCCTGCCATGAATGCCAATTTGGAGACCACCACAGTCACAAAATTAGTTTGCACGACTGGTTTTGAGGCCTCGGACCCCAATAATGAAGTTGGTTGCACCGCAAGCGCGGTAACAGGCACCGTGACAGGCGTTATTCCGAATTTGACGCGCATCATCATTAAGCCATGGGGTAAAGACTATTTTGGAAATCTAACCGAAGGATTCGCCTATTATTTACGCTGGATTCTCGATAGTCACGCCACTGTTTATGTTTACGACACCGATAATAACTTAGTGGCCCGCGATGCCCACTCCTTCGTCTCCACCTCATTCAAATACATGCGCGGACTGTATTCATCCGTCCCAGTCTCACAAATCGTTATTGTTCCACATAATGCGACTGCCCGCGCCCTCTATTATCCTAACCTATACACTGAATCCTACTCAGATTTCACTGCCCGTCTAGCCACACTCAGAGCGAATCCGCTTGAAAATGTGGAACATACGGCCAATACGTTTGATTTTGACACAAACTACGCAACACAACGCTTTATTGCCATGCAGGTTCCTTATGATGCCGGCTGGCATGTAACCATCACTGACGCGAGCGGAAACAAAACGACCCCAAAAGTTTATAAAACTCAGGGAGGATTCGTCGGATTCGCTTCAGGCGTTGGTGAATGTCATTACGATTTGAATTACTGGACACCCTATCTGACTGAAGGATTATTGGCTTCACTTGCTGGTTTTCTCATCTTCGGCGGTTCATGGGGCGCAGCCTTCGTGATTCAGAAGAAAAAAGACGAACGCGAAAAAGCCAAACTCGAAATAAAACCGGAAGCTAAGTAGCCTCCGGTTTTTCTTTTAATTGGTGTGGTAGAGTTTGTAAATATAATTTTTGTTTACTTTAAGAACGAGACTGGCTTGCCGTATGGCGTCTTTTGTCGAGATGCCGACGTCGGTAAGCGAGGTCACGAATTTAACGATTTGTTCATCGCTGACGACAGGTGTGATTTCAGTATTGGCACCTTCCACCACGACGACCATCTCGCCTCTTAATGTCGCTGGGTCGATTTGTGCGAGCTCGCCTAGATTTCCACGGATATATTCTTCGTGAATTTTGGTGAGTTCACGCCCGATGCAGGCGCGGCGGTCTCCGAATACGTCAAACATGCTCTTCAAAGTTTTTTCGATGCGATGAGGGGCCTCATAAAAAATCAAGGTTTCAGGGCGATTTATCAGTTCCCGCAACTCATTTTCACGCGCTGTTTCGCGACTTTCGAGGAAACCGTGAAAATAGAAATGATCGCTCTTAAGTCCACTGGCGACAAGCGCATTCAATAAAGCGCTTGGGCCGGAGATAACGGACACTTTAATATTTAGGTCTAAAGCGGCTTTTACCAATCTTTCGCCAGGATCGGAGATGCCTGGATAACCTGCATCGCTCATATAGGCTATCGAGTGACCGCTGAAAAGTAAATCGGTAATTTTCTTAGAAGCTTCTTCTTCGTTATGCTCATGGCAGGAGATCAGTGGTTTGTTTATTCCAAAATGACTTAAAAGAAGGCCACTGGTGCGAGTATCTTCTGCGGCGATGTATTCGACTTCACTTAGAACTTTAAGGGCTCGGGGCGACATGTCCTCGAGGTTTCCGATGGGAGTGGCAACTAGGTAAAGAATATTTACCCTGCCTTCAAAGTTCAGTTCGCGTTTCATTTTGGCGATCCTTCATTTTTTGGTTTTACTTCAAATTTTGGCATGGCATCGACTACTTTTGCTGCTTCGCCTTTGGCCTTTTCTTCTGTCTTGGCAATCAGCTTATTGATTTCCTCGAGCGGTAAGAATTGAGCATCAGCGCCGTTTTCGATTTTAACGATGCGGCTAAGGACGTTCATAGAGGCAATTCGATAAGATTGATCGTTATAGGTTAGACGTAATCCGACTTTTGGAAAATCCTTCCGTAGTTCGGTATAGACATCATCTTCGTATTTTAAGCAGCAAATAAGCTTTCCGCAGTGTCCGCTCAATTTAGGAATATTAAGTGAAAGTAGCTGATTCTTGGCGCGGTTAATAGAAATCCCGTCAAATTCATTGAGAAAAGCAGAGCAACAAAGAGGGAGACCACAGATACCGATGCCACCGATGAGCTTGGCCTTATCACGTGTTCCGATTTGACGGAGTTCAATTCGTGTGTGAAGGTGATTTGCCAGTAATTTTAGAAGTTCACGGAAATCGACACGATCATCTGCAAGATAGGAAAAAATGGCCTTGCTTCGGTCGAGTGTATATTCACAACTAATCAAGTTCATTTTGAGACCAAGTTTCGAAATCTCCTGGCCACAAAAAGTGAGGGCTTCTTTAGCCCGGATAACGTTCTCGTCCGATTGACGAATGTCAGAGTCGCTCGCGACGCGAGTAATCGGTTTAAGCTGGAGCGACATATGATATTGCGATAGTGGTAAAGGCAATGTGGCGACATATCCAAGTTCGATGCCGCGAATCGTCTCGACAACGACGGCTTCGCCCATTTTCAAATAGTCTGCTTCTGTCGAAAAGAAGTAGGCTTTGTTGGCGTTATTGAAACGAATACCAACGAAATAGGAAGAAGAAACGCCACTGCCGCTAGGCGATGACGCCGAAAATTTTTCATCATTCATGAGATTCAACTCCTTTTACAATCGTGTAAATGATATGGTCGAGTAATAATGGTATGTTGAGGTTAAGGTCGAGTTGCCCACGAGCCGTCATGATTTCAATGAGACTTGTGTCGAGGTGTGGCAAGCGGATTGCCAACTCCTTTAATATACTATCATAACTTGACAAAGTTATGCGATTATCGAAGCGAACGTTTATTAAATCACGAAAAATCTGCGCAAGCATGTCGAGATAAAAGCGGGCACTTTCTTTGGTTTTCAATAGAGGACTAATGGTTTTTTGACTGACAAAAACGGCTGCTTGAGTATTCTTATTGAGTGCTTCAAGTAATTCATTCAACGCTTGTTTGGCTTGTGTATAGTCCTCGTCAGAAGAGCGTTCAAGGATTGAAAATCCATCGTTATAAAAATAACTCAACATTTCGGCATCGATTAAAGGAACTCCTAAATCGACTGCTTCGTTTATGACGACAGTCCGATCAATAAGTTTTAGGCGTAAAGTTTGTGTACGAGAGATAATGGTCGGAAGAACTTTTGATTCGTTCTCAGTGGTCAGAAAAGCGTAAATGTCGTTTTCTGGTTCCTCAAGAAATTTGAGTAGGGAATTGACTGCTTCTGCAGTCATATTTTCCACGAGATGAAGAACATAAATCATTTTGCCTTGTGCTTCAATTGCAGTGTCGACGAAGCGTCCTTCTACAGCCTGGACGTCCTCTTTTTTGATCGTTTTTGTGCTTCCATCGTAAACAACAAAGTCGGTGTAATTGCCGTCATCTATGCGAAGACAAGTTAAACACTCTTCACAAGCCAAGGGCTGCGGATTCTCACAAACAATGGATTTTGCTAAGAAAGTAGCAACCGGAAGCAGAGGCGTTCCGGCCTCGCCAATAATTAAATAGGCATGGCTTAAACGATGGGTTTGCAAAGCGTTAACCACCGTCTTGTAAATCAAAGGCTGATGTTCTTTTAAATAATGAGCAACTTTCACTATTTCTTACCGATTCTTTTTATAATGGCTGAATATGCGGCATCAACAACCTGCTCAAGTGGCTTAGAAGCATCAATAATAACATAACGTTCATGATACCTTTTTGCTAAATCAAGAAAGGTTTGACGTACTTTTTTATGAAATTCGAGTTTTTCTAAATCGAGACGGTTAATCTCTCGAGTTGTGTTTTTGGCTATTCGGGCGAGACCTTTTTCAGGATCAATGTCAAACAATAGAGTCAAATCCGGAAAGGTGTTCTCAGTGGCAAATAAATTGATTTTCAAAACCTCTTCGACACCTAGCCCTCTTCCACCACCTTGATAGGCTAAAGAGGAGTCAACAAAGCGATCACAAATAACAATTTTGCCTTCCTTAATTGCTGGCCATACTTTTTCAACTAGATGTTGGCGGCGACTCGCTGCATAAAGTAACGCTTCCGCCCTTGGGTCGAGGGCAGTGTTTTTCTTGTCTAGAATGACAGAACGGATTTCCTCGGCGATTGGGGTGCCGCCAGGTTCGCGTGTGCGAACAATCGGAAAACCATTCTCAACCAATCGACGACATACTTCATTGGCAACGCTGGTTTTTCCGCTACCTTCTGGACCTTCTAATGTAATGAACATATTCATCACTCCTCATTTTTGATTTTAGTACGCCCTTCAAGCGCTTTGTTTAATGTCATAGAATCGGTGTAATCAAGATGACCGCCCATTGGCATACCATAAGCTAAACGAGTAATTTTTACAGGGAATTTGCAGAGCATTTTTGCGATAAACAGTGCAGTCGTCTCGCCATCGATGGTAGGGTTTGTCGCCAAAATAACTTCTTTGATTTCTTCTTCAGTCACACGCTTAATCAACGAATCGATACTTAGGTCTTCGATCCCGACTCCATTGACTGCGGATAGTGCACCATTCAGCACGTGGTACACGCCTTTGAATCGTTCAATCTTTTCAAAAGCATAGACATCCTTTTGATAACTTACGACGATTAAAGTATCGTGTGAACGTTCCTTGTCAGAACAAATTTCACATACTTCGTCTTCAGTATAAATTCCACATTTTGGGCATTTATGAATTTTAACTTTTACATCTGCAAGAGCTAGTGCGAATTCTTCGACGTTTTCGGGCTTCATTTCCAAGACGGCATATGCCATGCGCTCTGCAGATTTCAAACCAACGCTCGGTAATCTTCGAAAAGAATCGATGAGTCGGTTTAAAGTTTTTAGGTCATGGATCATAATCCGAGGCCCCCACTTCGGCCTGTGATTCTTTGATTAACTTCGATTTCAGCTTTGGATATTTTTCCGAGAGCATCGTTGACAGCGTTTTTAATCATTTCCTCTAGCATATCCTTGTCATCTTTTGTCAGCATGACTTCATCGATATCGACTTTAGTGACTTCGCGACTGCCGAGAAGTGTTACGGTAACTGCTCCGCCGTTGGTTCCGGTGAAGGCTTTTTTTGCAAACTCAGCTTGGGCTTTTTGAAGCTCGCGCTGCATTTTCTGAGCTTGTTGCATTAAAGTTTGCATACTCATAAATTAAACCCCCTTAATAATAACTTGGACTTCTTTTGCGGTTGGTAATTTTCCAATTTGACGAAGATTGAGAAAGATTTTGGAAACTCTTAGAGTTTCGCTGCGCGGTAGTCCATAAACAACAACCTTTCTTCCTAAAAAGGTCTCAACGATTTTGGATAACGCACTCTGATTGGCAAAAATATTAACTTTTTTTGCCAAAGTGGCGAAATCATATTCTAGAATTAGACATTCTTTACATACAACATAAGGACGTCCGTCCTTAAGCAGAGAAGCATATTTACCGATTTTTGGATCTGAAGCAAAAGCAGCCAAATCATCCCATCGTGAGAACAACTGAATTTTTTCCTGTTTGTTGCCAGTGATCATGATGTTGACGAATGTGTCATCGTCAATAGTTAATGAGGCTCCTTCTGAAAGCAATGGGGCAGCATTAATATCGGGAACTTTTACAGTCACAACGACTGGTTTTTCAGTTGCAGGATCGGGTTTGGGGTCGGCAGGTTGAAATTTAAGCATTTCGGATTCATGTTTAGAAAATTCGGGTTTTGGAAGAGGCGTTGGCACTGGTTTATTAATAACGTTAGGTTCAGCATTTGGTTTCGCTGGTTGAGGGATAGGTTGTTCTTGAGCAAACTCCGGTTTTGGCAAAGCGGTTTTTGGTTGAATAGGTTCGGGTCTTGCAGATATGACGGGTGCCTTTTTGACCTCGATTGGTCTTTCTTCTAAGGGTTCAACTTGACCCTGATCGTCAAGAGTCGTGAGTTTTAAAAGAACCATTTCGAAAAGCGAACGCGCGTTATTAACGAAGCGGAAATCACTTTGCGCTTTTAACAGAATATCAATCATTTCGCCACACTTCTTGATAGACAAACGACCATTGAGCAAATCAATGACTTCGTTTTCTTTTAAAACTAAAAGGAGGCTAGATTCGCCGGTCTTTTCGTATATAAAAACATCTTTAAGGATATCGAGCAAATCGCTATTTAAACGCCGAATATCGACGCCATTGGCAATAAATTCTTCGAGTTTACTTAAAACCGCTACGACATTTCCATCAGCGATGGATTTGAACAAGTGGATTTTTTCGGCTGTTCCGGCAAGACCAAATAGGACGAGGATATCAGCTTCCTTTATAAATGAACCACTATAAGCGAGTGTTTGATCGAGTATAGACAAAGCGTCACGGACGCTTCCGTCCGCTAAACTAATAATCAAATCAAGAACACGGTTATCGTAATCGACATTCTCGGTTTGAAGGATGTTAATCATACGTTCTTTAATTGAGGCGTCATCAACTTTCGAAAAGTCATATCGCTGGCAGCGGCTAATAATCGTTGGTAATACTTTATGAGGTTCGGTCGTGGCAAGAATAAAAATGACATGAGCAGGCGGTTCCTCAAGTGTTTTAAGTAAGGCATTAAACGCCCCGCTGCTCATCATGTGAACTTCGTCAATAATATAAACTTTATATTTCCCTTTTATAGGAGAGTATTTTACTTTTTCAATCAAACTACGAACTTCATCGACGCCATTATTGCTGGCAGCATCGATTTCAATGATATCCGGGTGGCTGCCATCATTGATTGAAGTGCAGTTGCCACAAACATTGCATTGATGACCAACGCCTTGCTCACAATTAAGAGCTTTCGCAAACAACCTTGCCATAGTTGTTTTTCCAGTTCCGCGGGGTCCACAGAAAAGATACGCATGAGCGATTTTGTTGTTCGCCAGTGCATTTTGAAGAGTCTTGACGATGTGTTTTTGGCCAGCAACTTCTTCAAAAGTTAAGGGCCGATAAGTCCGATATAGTGCTTTATATGCCATGCGTTTCACCTAATGGTTATTATACACTTTTTCGGGTCCTCTTTGAACAGAAAACCTACTATTTAATATAAAATATTAATATAAACTCCTCCGGCTTTTAGTTAAGAGGAAAATATGATAAAATACGAAAGACTGCGAAAGTGGGTACCATAAATGGAAGATGCGATGCTTCAAAGACTAAAGGCAACTGTTATCAGACTTGCCGAAATTGACAATGAATTAATGGATGAACACGTTACTCGTGATATCTATCGTTTTCGTGACCTCTCCAAGGAACGAGCCGCCATTGCACCGTCCGTCGATAAATTTAATGAATATTTAAAAATAGCCGCAGATAAAAAAGAAGCCTATGAAATGAGTAATGACTCTGACCCCGATATGGCATTGATGGGAAAAGAGGAATATAAGGTTTTGACTACTCGTGAGAACGACATTGTTGAAGAGTTGCGTCTATTATTAATTCCTCACGATCCAAATGACGACAAGAATATTATTGTAGAAATTCGTGGTGCAGTTGGTGGCGATGAAGCCAACATTTTCGCCGGAGATTTATTCCGGATGTACGTTAAATATGCCGAAAAAAAAGGTTGGAAAATCCAAATGATCGATGAAAGCCCATCGGAAATGGGTGGATATTCTTTGATTTCATTCATGATCAAAGGAGACGGCGCTTATTCGAGGCTTAAATTCGAAAGCGGAGCTCACCGTGTGCAACGCGTTCCCAAGACCGAATCCTCCGGTCGCATTCACACTTCAACCGCGACTGTTCTCGTCATGCCTGAAGTTGAAGAAGTGGAAGTAACGATTAATACATCAGATTTACAAGTCGATACTTACCATTCCCAAGGCGCGGGTGGCCAAAACGTCAATAAAACAGAATCAGCTGTTCGAATTACTCATATCCCAACGGGTATCGTCGTAGCGTGCCAGATTGAAAAATCACAAATTCAAAACCGTGAAATTGCCATGAACATGTTGAGAGCCAAAATTTTAGCATCGAAACAAGCCGAACAAGATGCCAAAATTGACAATGAACGCAAACTCAAAGTCGGGACAGGCGAACGTTCCGAGAAAATTAGAACTTACAACTACCCACAAAACCGTGTAAGCGATCATCGGATTGGTTTTACTATTCAAAAACTAGACCGTGTTATTGAAGGAGATTTAGATGAAGTAATTGACGCTTTAGTCCATTACGATCAACAGAGCAAAATGGCAGGCGAATAACTATGCCAACAATTCGGGATGTTTATAACGAAATGATGACGTTGTATTCAAACACCATCGAAGAGATGACTGTTCGATTATTATTGGCCGAAGTAAATGGCATAGAGACGATGTCTGAATTATACATTGCGATGAATAAACAAATGAAGCATCTGGATGAATTCCGAAGGCTTTTTGCAAGGGTTCTTAATGGAGAACCGGTTCAATACGTTCTTAGAAAAACAACGTTTCTTGAAATCCCGTTATATGTTGATGAACGCGTTTTGATACCTCGTCCAGAAACAGAGGAACTTGTCGAAAAACTAATCAAAATCCTAAGCAATAAATATCAAAAAAGGAATCTTGTGATTGCAGATATCGGGACTGGCTCTGGATGCATTGCTTTTGCAATAGAAAAATCTTTTCCATCTTCGACAATCATCGCTACAGATATCTCACAAGATGCTCTCGAAGTTGCCTTGCTAAATGCATCAAAATTAGATAGTAAAGTGACGTTTTTAAAAGGCGACATGCTTGCTCCTTTGATTGAAAAACAAATTCAACTTGATGCGCTAATTTCCAATCCTCCTTATATTGAGAATCCAAATGATGTAGATTCCAATGTAATCAATTACGAACCTCACTCTGCCTTGTTTGCGCCAACCGGCATAGACTATTATGAAAAAATGATTAAATTTTCTCCTTTGGTGCTCCGAGATGGTTCGCTTATCTTCTTTGAAATCAATTATGATCAAGAAGAACGTTTAACAAAATTAGTCGAACAGTTCATTCCTGGTTCAAAAATTGACTTTATAAAGGATTTGCAGGGGAAAACGCGATTTATGTCTGTTGTATATACACATAAAAATGATAAAATCAAAAAGTAGGTAATCATATGGAAACCCAAAAATTCACATTGAATGACATCGATAAAATTGCCCAGCTTCTTTCAGAAGGTCGGGTTGTCGCTTTTCCAACTGAAACAGTTTATGGACTTGGAGTTATTTATGACAATGAGGAGGCTTTCCGGCGCTTAGTTGAAGCAAAACATCGACCTGCCGATAAGCCGTTCACTTTAATGTGTGCCTCTGTTTCCGACATTGATAGAGTTGCCGTTACAGATAAAAGAATAAATAATATTGTTACTAGGTTAATGCCGGGACCGTTGACCATTATTGTAAAGGCAAAACCCAGTCTTCCTGATTGGGTTACTCTGCATACTGGCAAAGTGGGCCTTCGCGTGAGCGAATTACCTTTTGTAAGGAAGATGATTTCAAAAGTCGGAAAGCCTTTGCTTGTCCCAAGCGCAAATAAATCGAGTGAACCACCCGCTTTATCAGGCGAAGAAGCCTTCAAAATCTTCAACGGAGAAATATCTGCAGTGGTTTATGGACCGCTTACTGGCCAGGTTCCTTCTACGATAGTCGATATCGGTGATACAATTACTCTAATAAGACAAGGTCCAATCTCGCTTGAGCAAATCTTAAGCGCTGCGGAGGGAAAATTATGAAAATCGTTGTAGCATCTGATCATGGCGGATTTCAGTTTAAAGAGGCCATCAAGTCGCATCTAGCCTCTAAAGGATATGAAGTTCTTGATGTCGGAACAACAAATGAGTCTCGATGCAATTACCCCGATTATGCAATTGCTGCTGGTGAAAAAGTCGCTAGTGGTGAAGCACAATACGGTTTCATTGTCTGCACGACGGGAATTGGCATTTCGATTGCCGCAAATAAAGTAAAAGGCGTTCGTTGCGCCGTTGGTTATGATGATGAGGCTGTGCGCCTGACTCGGAATGATAATGACGCGAACATGATTTCTTTTGGGCAGGGTTTTATGAAAATCGAGGACGTCCTTGGACGAGTCGATATTTTCTTAGCGACTGATGCCGAAGGTGGTCGGCATGCTTTGCGGGTCAACCTGATCAAAACTTACGAAGACAAGCATTACTGCAAGTAAATAACGAACAAAAGGAGCGAAGTGCTCCTTTTTTGTTGTCATTTTTCTATTTCGAATGCCTATTAATGATTATGCCAGAAAATTACATTTGTCCACGATGTGGAAACAAAGAAATAAAATTCACTGGTGTCCGTAATGGGCATCAGTATTGTCGTTTGTGCATCGGCTTTCAAGGGAAAGAAGCAAGCGGTGGTGGGCTTTTTCATCGCGAAGTGAGCCCAACGATTGACTACGACTTAAGTCATGATCAAACCGAAATTTCGAATCAAGTTTGTCGAAATTATGACGAAGGGATTAATACTCTAATCCATGCGGTTTGCGGAGCGGGGAAAACGGAATTGGTTTTCTCGGTGATGGCTCAAGCGCTTTCACGCGGACAACGCGTTGGTTTCGCGATTCCCCGTCGCGATGTAGTCATCGAATTAACGAAACGCTTAGCAAAAACTTTTCCTTGTTTATCGGTCGTAAACATCTATGGCGGACATCACGATGAAATCGAAGGAGATATCGTGGTTTTAACGACGCATCAATTATATCGCTTTGAACATTATTTTGACCTTCTTATAGTTGACGAAATCGATGCTTTTCCTTTTAAAGGGAACAAAGTCCTCGTTTCCTTGTTTAAGCGAAGCGTTAAAGGCCATTATGTTGTGATGAGTGCCACCCCATCCGATGAAGTAATAAGTCTGTTTTCTAAACCTGGCTACAAAATGCTACAGCTGTATACCCGCTATCATGGCCATCGACTACCTGAGCCCAAAATAGTTCTATTACCCGGATTTTTCAAGCTTCTATTTCTTCTGAAAACCATTTGGGATTTTGCTAATGAGAACAAACCTTGTTTCATTTTTGTCGCGACGATTGAGCGATGTGAGGAAATCAACCGATTTTTGAAATTCTTTCTTAAGGGTGGAAACTGCGTTCATTCGAAAAAAACGGACCGTTCCGAAATCATTGAAAAATTTCGGCAAGGAAAGTATCGATATTTAGTTACGACGGCTGTGCTCGAGCGGGGAGTGACCATTAAAAATCTGCAAGTCATTATCTTTTCTGCTGATCACCAACTTTATGATTCGCGTTCGTTGGTACAGATATCAGGGCGTGTTGGGAGGAAACCGGATGCTCCAGAAGGTGAAGTTGTTTACTTGTCTGACCGACTTACTAAAGCGATGGAACAAGCTGTGGAAGAAATACGATTCGCCAATCTCCATGTGCAAACTATGCTTTAAGGACATTCGCCCTACAAGTTGGCATCATCTACTCCATAAAAACATGCATATTTGTAGTCAGTGTTTTCGTGAATTCAATCCATTGTTTCTAAAAACAAAGTTAGGAGACATCGATGTTTTATCTATCTATGCTTATGACGAAACAATCCGAGATAAACTCTATCGGCTTAAAGGATGTCACGATATTGAACTTTCGCCCATCTTCCTAGATTACTTTATCTTGGAAATGACATTCCGTTATTGGGGATACGTTATGGTTCCCGCACCGAGTTGGCATGAGGACAATGAAAAAAGAGAGTTTAATCACGTTGAAGAAATTTTTAAAAACATTCCACTCAAAATGGTGAAAGCCTTGATTAAGACCGATAACGTAAAACAGGCGGATTTGCATTTCTCGGAAAGGCAGAAAATCGGTCAACGGATCGTCATCATGGAAAACATTGATTTAGCCGGCAAAAACATCCTCTTTGTAGATGATGTTATGACAACAGGAGCTACTTCCAAAGCATGCGTGGAATTGTTAAAGAAAACTGGAGCCAAAAAAGTCAAAATTCTTGTCATGTCAAAGACAATTGACCCAAAGGGGAAGTCAAAAAGCATAATTGATTCTAATCACGACACCCCGCATGTCACACCATAAAAGCGTTTTCGCCCGACGGATAAGGGCATATTTGGACAAAACCGCTTTTTAAATTTATATTTAAAATATTATACTTATCGTTTGGAAAGCTTGGCACTTAATGATAAAATAAATAACAGACTGGAAAGGGGTGTTTATCATGGGATTTCTCGATAAACTTTTCCGAATTGACAAACGCGCACTCAACAAAATTAAAAAACAGAGCTTATCTGTTTTGGCTTACGAAGCTAAAGTCGCCGCTTTAACCGACGAAGAGTTAAAGGCAAAGACGATATATTTTAGAAAACTCTTAGGTGAAGGCAAAACGATTGAAGACATCAAGGCCGAAGCGTTTGCGGTGGCTCGTGAAGCTGCCAAAAGAACGCTTGGACAATTTCCGTTCCCTGTTCAAGTGATGGGCGCTATTGTTTTAAACCAAGGTGACGTGGCAGAAATGAGAACTGGCGAAGGTAAAACTTTGACGGCAACCATGACTGTTTATCTCAATGCTTTGCGCGGTAAGGGCGTTCATGTCGTTACCGTTAACGAATACTTAGCCCAACGCGATGCGGATTGGATGGGTCAAATCTATCGCTTTTTAGGTTTAACCGTCGGCGTCAACATCCGTGAGAAAACGACCGAACAGAAGAAAGAAGCTTTCCTCTGCGATATTACCTATACGACCAACTCCGAACTTGGATTCGATTACTTGCGCGACAACATGGCGGCCTCGGCCAACCAACGCGTTTTACGCGGTCTCGACTACGCCGTTATCGATGAAGCTGACTCAATTTTAATCGATGAATCCAGAACGCCATTAATTATTTCCGGAGGCGCTAAAGCCTCTGCCGCCCAATACAACATCGCTGATCGTTTCGTCAAATCGCTTAAACGTGAAAAGCACTTCACTGTCGACATTAAAACCAAATCCTGCAATTTAACCGATGATGGAAACTCGATGGCAGAACGGATGTTCGGCGTCAAGAATCTTTATGATCCCGAGTATGCTGATTTAGTCCACCGGATTCACCAAGCCCTGAAAGCCAATTACATCATGGGACGTGACGTTGAATACATGGTTGATGCCGAAAGAACTATTCAATTAATTGACCAATTCACCGGCCGTATTTTAAAAGGCCGTGAATACAGCGATGGCCTCCAACAAGCGATTCAAGCCAAAGAAGGCGTCGATATCAAGCAAGAAACTGTCACTTTAGCTACAATCACCTATCAAAACTTCTTCCGTCTCTATAAGAAGCTTTCGGGTATGACCGGCACGGCCAAAACCGAAGAAGAAGAATTCCAAAAAATCTATAATATGCGCGTTATCTGCATCCCCACGAACCGTCCAATGGTCCGTGACGACGCGATTGACTACGTCTATGCAAACAAACCCGCAAAATTGAAAGCACTGCTTGTTGAAGTCAAAGAACGCCACCTCAAAGGCCAACCGATGTTAATTGGTACGCCCTCTGTCGAAGCATCCGAAGAAGTCAGCAATCTGCTCAAAAATGCCGGCTTGATTCATGAAGTATTGAACGCCAAAAACCACGCACGCGAAGCTGAAATCATCAAGCACGCCGGCGAAAAAGGCAACATCACCATTGCCACCAACATGGCTGGTCGTGGTACCGATATTAAGATCAACGATGAAGTCAAATCTCTCGGTGGCTTATGCGTTTTTGGTACAGAACGTCATGAATCGCGACGTATCGATAACCAATTACGTGGCCGGTCTGGCCGTCAAGGCGACCCGGGTTTCTCACGTTTCTATGTGTCGCTCGACGATGAATTAATGCTTCGTTTCGGTAGTGACGCTCTTCGTTCGGCTTTCGCCAAACTTGGCGATGACCCCATCGAAAATTCCTTAGTCATGAAGTCCATCACCTCTGCCCAAAAACGGATTGAAGGTCAAAACTTCGATACCCGGAAAAATTTGTTGGACTATGATGACGTGCTTGCGAAACAAAGAGCCATCATTTATAAGAAACGCGATGACATTTTATTTGCTCCCGATATCCACGAACTTGTTCAAGATTTCTTTAATTTGACTGGCGTCGCCCTTGCGACAAAAGCCGTCGTTCCCGAAGACAAAAACAACCTTGTCCATGGCGATATTCTCCAAAAGCAGGTTGAACCACGTTTCTTAGAAGTCGGCACGGTTAAACCGGCCGCTTATAACGAATCGCCAATTGAAGAAGTAGGGGAAGACCTCACCTATTTGATGTACAAACGTTATCAAGACCGCCGCACGCAATGGGGTCCGGAAATCACGAACCAAATCGAACGGCAAGTCGCTTTACGCACCATTGACCATAACTGGACGACCCACATTGACCAGATGGAACATCTGCGCGAAGGTATCCATTTACGGAGTTATGCCCAATCCAACCCTCTTCAAGATTACGTCAATGAGGGTTATGCTATGTTTAAAGAGATGAATGAAACGATTGCTATCGAAGTCGTTTTGAATCTACTAAACGCCAAAGTCGAAATCAAGAAGCCGGAACCGGCGCCAACTGTTGATCAGAACGGCACCCCGACGCTTGATCTCACGCAACCGGAGAAAAACTAATATGATTGAATTATCCGTCCTGCGCTCGGAGTTAAACGAAGTTGCCGCTTTCATCAAGCAACTTGGCGATTCCCTTTGACCTCGAATTAATCCAAAAAGAAATTACTGACGGCGAAACCAAAATGAGCGATGCCCACTTTTGGGATGACCAGAAAACCGCCCTTACCATCGTCAATAAAGTCAGTGCCAATAAGTCCACGCTCAACAAATATCAAGCAATCAAAAAGAGTTACGATGGCTTACTTGAAATCATTATCTCAGGTGACGAAAGTCCTGAACTTTTGACATTAGCCGGGGAAGAACTCGCCGATCTTAAAAAGAAAGTCCACGAACTCCGCACCAGCGTCCTATTCTTTGGTGAATTCGATAGTTTAAACGCCGTTGTCGATTTGCATCCTGGCGCAGGCGGTACAGAATCGCAAGATTGGGCTGATATGCTGTTCCGCATGTACGTCCGCTGGGCAGAACAAAGGCATTTTAAAGTCCAAGTCGTCGATTACCAAGATGGTGAAGAAGCGGGACTTAAGAGTGCCACCATGATTATTCGTGGGACCAATGCCTACGGTTTATTAAAAAGTGAAAAAGGCGTTCACCGCCTAGTCCGTATATCCCCGTTTGACGCAGCAGGACGACGACACACATCGTTTGCTTCAGTCAACGTCGTTCCTGAATTTGGCGAAGATGTTGATGTCGAAATACTCGATAAAGATCTCCGAATCGATACTTACCGTAGTAGCGGTGCCGGCGGCCAAAACGTCAACAAGGTCGAATCGGCGGTTCGAATAACCCATATCCCGACCGGGATCGTGACCAGTTGCCAAGTCGAGCGCAGCCAATTGCAGAATAAAGCCTTGGCCATGAGCATGCTCAAAGGGCTCTTATATGAACGAATGCTCCTCGAGAAACAAAACGCGGTCGACAAGATTGTCGGTGAACAGAAAAATATCGAGTGGGGAAGCCAAATCCGATCCTATGTCTTCTGCCCATATACGATGGTTAAAGACCACCGTACGAACTATCAAGAAGGCGATGTCGGGCGGATTATGGATGGCGATATTGATGGGTTTATCTTCTCTTATCTAGAAATGGAGGCCAAAGAACATGGTAAAAAATAAATTGACGAGAAAAGAAATTGGTAAAATAATTTATAGCAATCTACTTGTTATCCTTGGAAGCATTATGCTCGCTGTTGGCACCGGTTTCTTCCTTGTCCCGGCCAACATTGTCGCCGGCGGTATGTCTGGCGTCGCGATTATCTTATTCAATCTCTGGCAAATCCCAGTTGATATAACCGTAGCCGTGCTTGCCTGGTTCATGTTTGCCGTCGGCGTTGTTTTCCTCGGCAAGAAGTTTTCCGTGGAAACGCTCCTCGGTACGATTGTTTACCCAATCGCCCTCGCTATTATCTATCGTTTGTTCAATGATCCAATCGGATTGGGGCCTAATCCGTTGTTTTCTGATGGCCGCAACGAACTTCATGCTCTTTTGGCTGGTCTATTTGGCGGTGCTTTCGTCGGTGCCGGGTGCGCGATTACCTATCTCGGCGGTGGCTCAACCGGCGGGTTCGATGTCTTGGTCTTTATCTTTAAAAAATACTTTGGCATTAAACCTTCTCTTTCCGGTTTCTTGATCGACGCGATCATTATCTCCTGTAGCTTATTCGCGATTCCAATGATTCCAGCGTTAATCGGTATTCTTTCCGCTTTCATCAGCTCGATGATGGTGGAGCTCATTTTCATCGGCGGATCGATGACCTACGTTGCCCAAATTGTTTCGACGAAATGGGTAGAAATCAATAAATACATCCAAGACAACCTTGAACGCGGCACCACAATCATTGATGTCCGTGGTGGTTACAAAGAAACACCTTATCGGATGATTCAAGTGGCTTTTGAAAAGAAAGAGTTTATCAAGATTCGCGACGCTGTCAGTAAGATCGACGCTGCCGCTTTTGTAACCTTTGTCCGTGCCCAAGCGGTCAACGGCGCTGGCTTTGAGGCGTTTCCCGAAAAGGACTTCAAAAAATCTTTGGGCATTAACGATTTCAAGAAGAAGAAATAATGAGCGAAAACAAGTTTAAACTGACGTCCCATTATGTTCCGACCGGCGATCAACCGACCGCTATCAAAGAACTGGTCGAAGGCCTCAGAGAAGGCAAGAAGATGCAGGTTCTTTTGGGTGCCACCGGAACCGGTAAAACTTTTACGGTCGCCAACATTATCCAACAGGTGCAAAAACCGACATTGGTCATGGTTCACAACAAGACTTTAGCCGGTCAACTTTATGCTGAATTTAAAGAATTATTTCCGGAAAACCGCATTGAGTATTTCGTCTCAAACTTTGATTTCTACCAACCCGAAGCCTATATGCCGAAAACGGACACCTATATCGAAAAAAATGCCGTCATGAATGACGAAATCGAAATGTTGCGTACCTCGGCGATTAACTCTGTTTTGGAACGGCGTGACACGATAATTGTTGCTTCCGTGGCTTCTATTTATGGCTTGACAGATCCTGCCGAATATAAGAACTTAGTTTTTGATATTCGCGTGGGAGAAACCATCAACCGCAAAAAGTTTTTCAAAGCCCTTGTTGATGCCCAATATAAACGCAACAACCTTGATTTGGCGCCCGCTAGTTTCCGTGTCCGTGGCGACATCATCGAAATCGTTCCCCCAAGCTCCATCGATTTCTGTATCAAGATTGATACTTTTGGCGATGAGATTGAACGCATTGCTATGGTGGACTCCCTGACCGGAGAATTAAAGCATACCTATCAAACCTATCCCATTTTCCCGGCGTACGCTCATGCCTCGACACGTGATCGCGTGACCAAGGCATGCAAAACAATCGCAGTCGAACTTGAAGAACGCCTCGCTTATTTCCACGAGAACAATAAACTCATAGAAGAGCAACGACTTGAAATGCGCACACGTCAAGACATGGAATCACTCCAAGAGTTTGGCATCTGCCCAGGCATTGAAAACTACGCCCGCCATATTGATCAACGTCAAGCGGGGGACAAGCCTTTCTGCTTGCTCGATTACTTTCCAAAAGATTTCCTCCTAGTCGTGGATGAAAGCCACGTCAGTTTCCCGCAAATCCATGGCATGTATAATGGTGACCGGGCGAGAAAAACCACCCTCGTTGAATATGGATTCCGTTTACCATCTGCCCTTGATAACCGTCCACTCCGTTTTGATGAATTTGAAGCGATGATGCCTCAAGTTATTTGTACATCCGCGACCCCTGGCGATTACGAATTAAACCGTGTCGGCGGTCATGTGGTGGAGCAGATTATCCGCCCAACCGGCTTACTTGATCCTGTGGTTCATGTGCGAAGAAGCCTCGGTCAAATCGATGACTTATTATCTGAATTAAAAAAGCAGATTGCCGCAAACGAACGCACGATGATTATCACGATAACGATTCGAATGGCCGAAGACTTAACAGCCTTTCTTAAAGATAAAGGCATCAAAGTCGCGTATCTTCATAACGAAACCTTAACCCTGGAAAGAACTGAAATCATTTATCAGCTACGCAAAGGCAAATATGATGTCCTCATCGGCATCAACCTCCTTCGTGAAGGCCTCGATATCCCAGAAGTCTCACTAATTGCCATTTTGGATGCAGACAAAGAAGGATTCTTACGTTCCTCCCGTTCTCTCATCCAGTTGAGTGGTCGTGCTGCCCGAAACCTCCACGGACGCGTCATCATGTATGCTGACCGGATTACGGATTCAATGAAAATCGCCATCGACGAAACCAATCGCCGCCGCACGATTCAAGAAGCGTACAACCAAGCGAATGGGATTATCCCGACAACCATTATCAAAACGCTGCAACTACCAATTCACAACGTCGACGACTCTTTAGCGGACTTTATCAAACCGGCAGGGAAGACCTCTCGGACCGAGTTGGAATCCCATATCCGTGAACTCGAGAAACAGATGCACGCCGCAGCCAAAGAATTTGACTTTGAGCGTGCCGCCGAACTCCGCGATATCATCCTGGAGTTAAAAGCCCAATTATGATTAAAATAAATGTCGCTTTTCTTTTGTAAGAAAAAAAGATACAATATTATCTGCTGTCATAGACACGGCACGAAAACAAATCGCCATTAGTTTTCAGGAGGTACTCCATGAGCGCATTAGACATCATCTTTCTCGTCATTGCCTTAATCGTCATCATCCTATCATTACTTCAAGGCGGAAAATCGGAAGGCGCTTCTGGCGCGATTACCGGTGCCGGACTTAATATTTTCGTTAAAACCAAAGAACGCGGCAGTGAGAAAGTAATCTCTTGGCTGACCTTCGGTTTTGCGATTATCTTCTTCGCTTTGGCGATTCTCGTCAAAGCCATCGGTTAATCCGAAAATCTAACAAACATCGAATAGAGCCGGTCATTCGGCTCTTTTCTTTTAGAAAAAACTAAAATCGTAAAGACAACAATCGCTCTCGTGTTATAATTTTTAAAGAATTTAGGTGATGCAAAGATGACAATCAAAGATTATGTCGTAATGGAAAAAGCCAAGATTAAAACCCAAGTGGAAACCATGCCGGTAAAACCGCATCTTTTCATTATCCAAGTCAACGATGATGAAGCCTCGACGGCTTACGTCAACGGCAAACTCCGCGATTGCGCCGAAGTCGGCGTCCGCGCCGATTTATTGAAGTTGCCGATCACGATTTCGCAAACCGATTTAATTAAACAAATCAATAAATTAAATAAGAATCCTGACGTCCATGGCCTGATTGTTCAAATGCCGCTTCCCAAGCAGATCGATGAAGACGCGATTAAGTTTGCGGTCAATCCTCTCAAAGACGTTGACGGGTTTCATCCTTTTAGCAAAATGACCGCATGCACGCCTAAAGGCATCATCGATTATTTGACCTTCGAAGGTGTTACTTTCCAAGGAAAAAACGCCGTGGTCATTGGCCGCTCCAATATCGTAGGCAAACCGCTAGCTAAATTATTGACATCTAAAAACGCCAATGTCACAATCCTTCACAGCAAGACCAAACCCGAAGACATGAACTTCTATCTTGAACACGCCGATATCGTCTGCATCGCCATCGGCCATAAAGGATTCCTCACAGGGGAACACCTGAAAAAGACAGCGGTGGTCGTGGATGTCGGCATTAACCGTTTCGAAGGAAAGCTCTACGGAGATGCCGAGCCCAACCTTGATGTCGCGTTACAAACCCCGGTTCCGGGAGGCGTTGGCTTACTGACTCGTTTAACTTTAATCAAAAACCTAATTGAGGCATATCAACATGGAATTTAACATTCAAAATACTCAAGTCTTTGGTCTCGAAAAAGCCGTCAAGGCCAGCGGCAACCCGATGCGCACCGTTATCGATAATGATGACGTAACGGAAAAGGATTTTAACCGCGCTGCCAAACTCGGCCGGACACTGAACGGCGAAGGTCACGACAACTACTTAAAAGGCATCCTGGTCCAAATGGACATCACTGCCCCTTTATATTGGTGGAAACAAGCCCAGCGTTATCACTGGTTTGATTTTGTCTCAAGCCAATCGACGATGCATTGTCTTTTGAAATTTGATGTCGGCGCGCAGTGCGTGAGTGATACCAACCCTGAAGTTTTAGCGGTTGTCCAAAAGTTGGTCGAAGCCTATAAACTCTTGCCGGACACTGATCCTTCAAAAGTCGCTAAGTGGCGGGAAATCGTTGCTTCGCTGCCATCAGGATTTTGTCTTGGGGCGAGCATGACGACCAATTATCAGCAACTTAAAACCATGTACCGCCAACGCAAGACCCACAAGCTCGAGGAGTGGCATGTATTTGCGAAGTGGTGCGAATCATTACCGCACTTTCTTGAATTCACTTTTGTCGATAAATAAGGATTAAAAAAGCCGGTATATCCGGCTTTTCATTTATTTCTTTTCTTCTGTAGGCGTTTCTTCGACCTTGGTCTCTACGACTTCGGCCTCGATGATTTTACTATTGGGTTTTGTCACACGTTTCTTTTCGTTTCCGGATAAGAAGATGAAGGTAACGAGTTGGCTGAGGGCAATGTAGATGAGGATGGCACCGATGATGATGAGAAGAATATCGGTCGACTCAGACGTATGGAACATCACGAAGACGCCAACGCCGGTGGTGATTAAGCCGACGATGAGCTTCAACGGCCAGTAACGGCTGTCGCCGCTTTCATAAACGGCTTGGGCAATCGTGCTAATGCCTTCGGCGCAAATCAGAATCGCAACGATGATTCCGACGATGTTGGTCAGAATAGCGGTGGGAATCGAGACGAGCGCGATACCGATGGCTAAATATGCGCCCCCGAGGATTAAACCAATAATAGATAGGCGATATTTCCTCTTGAAGACTTCAAAGAGCACTGACAAAACGCCGAGCGCGATTAGGAAAATCCCCAAGATCAAAGCCATATATTGCGCAACAAGGTTCGGGGTGATGATGAAGGACAAACCAATCAAGAAGAGCAAGAGTGCCCCGGCGATTCGCGTCCATTTCCAAGATCTGATGTAACTTTTCATTTTTTTTACCTCGAGTAGCTTCATTGGTTCGTGGTCTACTATGAGTTATTTTACCTTATTTTCGCGTATCGTGCTTGAAAGGTTTTAGAAATCACGCCAAATCGGTGGGCTTCATTGAAATGAATTTCAAAGAAGCCTATAATTTACATGTTTAGTAAAACAGGAGAAAAAAACCATGAAAAAAAGCGTTTTAAAGAAATATGCCCGGCTCGTGGCCCGCACCGGAGTCAATGTCCAAAAAGGCCAAGAAGTCATTGTTAATGCCGAACTCGATCAACCCGAGTTTGTCAAATACGTTGTCGAAGAATGCTACAAGGCGGGAGCCAAGCTAGTCACTGTTGAATGGAACTACCAACCCCTGACGAAAACCAACGTTAAATATCGCTCTTTGGCAACCATGTCCACGATTCCGGAATGGCAAATCGCCAAAATCAAACATGCGATTGACGTTTTACCGGCCCAAATCCATATCTTATCGGCTGACCCTGATGGCTTAAAAGGCATCGACCAAATGAAGATGGCAAAAGCCGCCCGCAAGACTTTCCCGATTATCAAACCGTTACGTGATCAGATGGAAAACAAATATCAATGGACGATCGTCGGTGTCCCAAGCGCTGCCTGGGCGAAGAAAGTCTTCCCTGATTTACCAAAGAAACAAGCGATTGAAAAGTTATGGCAAGCGATTCTTTCAACTTCCCGTGTCAATGATGACCCGGTCCAAGCGTGGAAAGACCATAATGCCGACTTACTGACCCGCTGTAACTATCTGAATTCACTCAATCTCGAGTATTTATCCTATAAATCAAAGAATGGCACCAACTTCAAAGTCTGGATGCTCGACAAAGCGCAATGGCTTGGCGGCGGAAACAAATCCCTTCAAGGTATTTACTACAACCCGAACATGCCGACCGAAGAATGCTTCATCACCCCGTTAAAAGGGAAAGCCGAAGGCATTGTCTATGCGACGAAACCGCTTAGTTACCATGGCGAATTGATTGAGGATTTCTCAATCTCCTTCAAAGACGGAAAAGTAAAAGAAATTCACGCCAAAAAAGGCGAAGAACTCTTAAAGCAAATGGTCAGCATGGACGAAGGTGCCTCCTATCTTGGCGAATGTGCATTAGTGCCCTTCGATTCACCCATCCGTAATTCTGGTCTTCTTTTCTTCAACACGCTTTATGATGAAAACGCGGCCTGCCACTTAGCGCTCGGCATGGGCTTCAGCGATACTATCAAAGACTATGAAAAATACACCAAAGCCGAATTTGATGCCATGGGCGTGAATGATTCCATGATCCATGTCGACTTTATGATCGGTAGCGAAGACCTTTCCATCATCGGTCATACCCGTGACGGCAAAGATGTCCCGATTTTCAAAAAAGGAAACTGGGCCTTTTAGGTCTATTTTGATTCTTTAGTTACTAACGGAGGCAAAGCATGGCGATACTCGACATTATTTTATACGCTATCGTTTTATCGATCGATGCGACAGCGGTGGCAATTACTAATGGTGTCTGTTATCGTGGTTTTACTCATAAGAAATTAGCGAAAGCGGCAGCGCTTTTTGGCTTATTCCAAGGCATCATGCCGCTCATTGGTTATTATCTCTATGCTCTTTTTGCTGAAAGCAGTCTATGGTTTGTCACCTCCGGAAAATGGATTGCCTTCGGTCTTCTCCTTTTCGTTGGCGGCAAGATGGTATACGAAGGCATTAAGGCAATTGTTAAACCCGAATCATGTTTGATTAAAGATAATCTCTCCGGGAAAGAATTACTCGTTCAAGCCGTAGCCACCAGCGTCGACGCATTGGCCGTCGGCGTCTCAATCTTTATCGCTGGTGATGGCACCAATATTTGGGTAGCTGCCGGAGTGATCGCCGCCGTGACATTAGTCTTATCTTTCCTCGGCGGTGTCTTTGGCAAAAAGATTGGCCCGTTTGTTGAAAAAGTGGCCCCAATCCTAGGCGGTCTTGTGCTCGTTTTTATCGGTTTGAAGATCCTGCTTGGTTTTTAAGTAGCCTACGTTGAAAAAACTATCCTGCTTGTCTAAACAAGAACGCTTTGATTCCTTACCTTCTTGGTGCTCCGCTTAAAATTTGTCATAATGATAACTGAGGTCTGCATGAAATATCATCACAACCTGCCGATTGCCTATCCGGAAAAAACTGACGCCAACATGGGCGGGACCAAACCCCATCTTGACGAAGTCCTCGATGAGAATTACCCGTATTACGATAAACGCCCGGATTTTCTCTTCCGGCAACGCTTATTTAATTCGATTCTCTATACTTTCGCCTACCCGGCATGCCGTATCCGTTACGGACTCCGAATCCGTGACCGGAAGAACTTCTGGAATAACCGAAAACTGCTCCGTCAAGGAGCAATTACCGTCTGCAATCACGTCTTCAACTGGGATTACTTCTGTGTCCAGGCCGCCATTTGGCCACAGAGCGAATGCGCCGTCACATGGAAACATAACGTCTTCGTTCATGGCGGAACCGCGCTTCGTCTCACCGGTGGCATCCCAATTCCTGACACGATGAGCGGGCTCAAAGCCTTCGATAAAGACCTGATGCGTTTATTAAAAGATAAAAGATGGCTCCATTTCTATCCGGAAGGTTCATTATGGTATTACGAAGAAGGCATAAGGCCATTTAAAAAAGGTGCCTTCACCTATGCGGTCCGTGCCAACAAGCCAGTTCTCCCGCTTGCAATCTCTTATCACCCGGCCCATGGTATTTATAAACTCTTTAAGAAGAATTACCCGCTATGCACGATCTCAATTGGCGAACCCATAATGCCCGACCCGCATTTAGGCCAAGCCAATGCCGTTGAGAAAATGCGTCTGGCCGCTGAAAACTCGGTCAAAGAAATGATTGAAAAATATACGCCGGAAATCAAAGAAAAAAAGGGGAAAAAACATGAGAAAAGCAGTCAAAAGAAAGATTAAGATCAGCCTGATCGCGGTCGGCAGTCTTGTGGCCACCATGGTCATTGCCGTCGGCGGTTACGTCGGTTATGTGGTAATCAGTTATACTCGCATTGAAGATAACCTTGCCCTCACCATTGACGGACTGGGTGCCCAGGCGATTGCCGATACTGACTTAAATGATGGCGTTGACCCAGATTCGGGAAATGTCTTCTCGATTTCAACCTATAATATCGGTTTTGGGGCCTACAACCGCGCCTATGACTTCTTTATGGATGAAAATGACTATTTGCCTGCTTACGTTGAAAGTCACGGCGGCGTGGCTCATACTGTCGGTTCTCACTCACGCGGACTCAGCAGTGAGGCGACGATGACCGATACGGTCGGTGCCATTGACACCATCACTGGGCTCTCGGCCACCTATGGCGGCGATGTCGACTTTGCCTTATTCCAAGAAGTCGATACCGACTCTGACCGCAGTTATCACATCAACCAACAAGCTTTGATTGAAGAAAGCTTCCCCAGCTATGACTTTGTCCATGCCTCAAATTACCATTCCGCTTACTTAGCCTATCCCCTCACGGAGCCAATCGGCAAAAGTAATTCCGGGATTTCCACCTTCAGCCGTTACCACCTTGAATATGCCACTCGGAAATCGTTCTACGTCAGCACCGCCTTTCCGACCAAGTTCTTTGATCTTGACCGTTGCTACTCTATTTCTAAAATTGCGGTGGGGACCACCGGAAAATACCTTTCCGTCATCAATGTCCATTTATCCGCGTATGACGCGACCGGCGAAATCCGTGCCAATCAATTTGCCGAATTAAAAGCGACCCTTCAAGCCGAAGTAGCGGCCGGTAACTATATCGTTGTCGGCGGTGACTTTAACCATGACGTCATCTATGATAATCCCGCGTTTGCCGCGGATGGCGCCTACATCAATGAGGCTGCCCGTCCTACCTGGTACGGCAATTATGAACAACAACGCCCTGAAGCGTACTGGTGGAACTATCTCCGTCTCGATCCGACTGACCCAAATTATGATTTGAAAGATACTAGCATGACCTTCGCCGCAGCAGACAATATTCCAACCTGCCGTGACCCAAGCATCCCAATGCAAGACGAAAACGAAAACGGGATTATCGATAACTTCCTCTGCGTCATTGACGGATTCATGGTCAGCGACAATATCAGCGTCCTAATGGTCCAAAACATTAACGCCGGAAATGAAGTAGATGGTTTAGGCTTTGCCTACAGCGATCATAATCCTGCGTATATGCAGTTTAAATTAGAAGCGTAAGGAACGACAAAAAAACACTCGGCATTGACATGTACCCCGAATCCTGGACAACCAGGAAATAGGGTATACGTCACATCGAGTGTTTTTGTTTGGTCATTATTGTAAGTAGTGGTCGAGTTCCCACTTGGTGATGAGGGCCCGGTAGGCTTCCCATTCAAGTTCTTTGGCCTGAATATATTTATTGAAAGTATGATCGCCTAAGGTCTCGAGAATGATGGGATCGGCTTTCATTTCCTTAATCGCGTCTTTTAAGTTTTCCGGTAAATTCGGGATGCCTTTTTCTTCACGTTGTTCACGGGTTAAAGAGAAGATGTTGTCATACACCGGTGGGACTAGGTCACAGTCGTTTTCGATGCCATCAAGACCAGCCATGAGAATGCCGGCTAAAGCAAGGTATGGGTTGGCAAGCGGGTCGACGCTACGGACTTCGGTCCGGGTCGATTCACCACGGATGGCAGGGATACGGATCATGGCGCTCCGGTTGGCATCGCTCCAGCAGACGTAACAGGGAGCTTCGTAACCAGGAATAAGACGTTTATAGGAATTGACGGTGGGGTTTGTTAATGCCGCTAGGCCACGAGCATGTTTGAGAATGCCACAGATCCATTTGCGGGCAATGGGAGATAGTTTCATCGGGTCGTTCTCGTCAAAGAAGATGTTTTTGCCTTCTAAATCAGCGAGAGAACAGTTCGTGTGCATGCCACTGCCGGCTAAGTTTGCGACTGGTTTGGGCATGAAAGAAGCGATATAGCCGTGTTTGCGGGCGATGACCTTCACGATTTGTTTGAATGTTTGAACGTTATCGCATGCTTCAACCACGTTGGAATATTTGAAATTGATTTCGTTTTGACCGGGACCGACTTCGTGGTGGCTGGTTTGGACGACGAAACCGAGTTTTTCGAGTTCGAGTGAAATATCGCGGCGGACATATTCTGCGCCATCAAGGGGTTGCATATCAAAGTAACTGCCGGCATCACTTGGAATCGTGGTGGCGGTACCGTCGGCGGCAATCTTGAATAGGTAGAATTCGGGTTCGAAACCGATGTTCAGAGAGCCAATGCCCAAATCGGTCATTTTCTTTACTGCGCGTCGTAGGATATAACGGGGGTCGCCAGGAAACGGCTTTCCGTAGGGGGTATACACGTCGCAGATTAGACGGGCGACTTTGCCATAGCTGATGTCCTCAAACTCAAGGACGAGCCAAGTATCGAAATCAGGACGTAAATACATATCCGATTCCTTAATCCGCACAAAGCCTTCGATGGACGATCCATCAAACATAATCTTGTTGTTGAGGGCGTCTTCGAGCTTAGACACGGGGATTTCAACAGCTTTGATGGCTCCGAGCATGTCGGTAAACTGCAGCCGGATATAACGAACATTTTCCGCTTCTGCACTAGCTAGAATTTCTTTTCGATTGAATTTTGGCATAATAAACACCTTCTTTTGCCAAAATTATTCTCCGATTTTGGAGTAAAATCAATATTCTATTCCTTACTTATTACAAAAGTGCCATTTAATCGAGTATTTTTATTTTTAAAAAAAGGAAACGAAATGAAAATATACTCCTAAAAAAAAGCAGCCGTTGAAGCCGCTCTTGTCAAATTGTCTTATTTAGTGGCCGCCCTGGCTGCCATCATGTCCGTGATTGTCGTGTTCGGTCATCCAACTATCATAGCTGTTTTCCCAACCTTCATCGCGGTGGTCGTCATCGTGGCCATGTTCGGTCGCCGAGGTATCATAATTGTTTTCGTCTTCCTCAGTATCCGCTTCATCGGCTGACTCGTCATAACCTGTAAAATCGACGCTAGTGGTGGCCTCATCATCAACATCGACGACCCCATAAATGTAGCGTTCACGGAAGTAAGCAGTGATATCGTTATAGATATCTTCTTCAAGGTTCATGCAGTAGGCAGCGTTTTTTCCTGTGGCGATAACGGTGACGACATTCCCTTTACCGGCTAATTCGATATATCCGGCAGTGGCGGCTTTATCAATAATGTCAACCGCGACTTGGTCGGCGGGTTTATTCGTGGTGTTCTGGCGTCCGACGCCGGCTAAGATAATACGGGCGTTTTCGTTTTTGGCATACACGGCATTCGTTCCATCGGAGTCAATGGGTTGAGTTAAGAAAAGTTTATCGACCTGGAAAACGAAGATTGGGGAGACGATTTCAGGATCGGTAATGGCAGAAGCGGGAGTAATCGTCATTTCGACGGTTGTTAAGGCATCAGCCACAACGGCTTTATTGACATAGTAAGGAACGACAATGGCGGCGGCGACGGTCATCGCGGCGCTCATCGAAAAAACGCTGATGCGTTTCATGCTCCAGAAAGATTGTTTCGGGGTTGGTAAATAGCCGACACGGTCCAAGACCTTATCGAGGACGTTCGGTACGAAGACGGAACTTTCTTTACGAAGTTTTTTGATGATGCTCATGCCTACGACCTCATTTCTTGACGGCTTTTCTTAGTTTGAGTAGGGCGTCATGGTATTTCCAAGTGACGGTGCCTAACGGGAGTTTTAACATTTCTGCGATTTCGCGGTGTTTATATTCACCGATGGCGAACAGCAATACGATTTGCATTTCGTCTTCGGGAAGAATCTCATTAGCGAGTTTGATGGTGGGCGTATCGACTTGATCGCTGAGGTAGTAACTCCCCAGCTCTTCACGCTCATCATCGAAGTCGGTCTCGGTTTCGTGCTTACGTTTCCGTAATTCATCGAAAGCGAGATTTTTTGCGATGGTCAGAATCCAGTTTCGACCGTTTGTTCCCTCTTGGTAATCATTTACTTTGTCGTGGACTTTAACATACGTTTCTTGCATGATGTCTTCGGCTAACTGATAATCACGGATGATCGGGAGAATAAACGTAAAAACGCCTCGACTGGTCTGCTCATAAATCTCACGCAGGCCTTCTAGGTCACCTTTTTTTAGTTTAAGCAAGGAGTCTTCTAAACGATTGGACATCGATTACCTCTCAATACATTGTTAAATTATATCATAACAATGTTGTGGGAGGCATCACGTTGGCTAATCGTTTTGAGTCTTTGCCGCTAAGTGGTAATGAACCCTAAAACGCGTGGTAGCTAAAGTCGCTACATAGTATTAACGCTAAAAGGGGTCGTTTTATTGGCTTTTTCTCAAACATTCTTAATAGAGCAGTTAGACAGTGGTGACCTCCAGGAGATCCTTTAAAGGAATCGTTAGTTCGCTTCCGATAAGAATTCTTTCGACTGTATCGACCTTTTTAATCTTCTGGATGATTTCTCTAACGTAGCCGTTTTTGAAATAAAGCATGTGTAAAAGTTCGCCGTGATACTCTCTAAGCATACGGTCGATTTCTTCGGCTTGTTCAGAGGAGAGTTTTGGCTTAGCGATTTTTCCCTTTTCGTTCATCATGTTATTGAGATAGTTTTCTTGTTCGATTAAGGACTTATAGGGGGCCCATTTCTTCATGCCGCGGTCACTCATTTATGATGCCCTCCAATCCGCTCATGCCGCTCAATCGCGGTACTGGCTTTCATTAAAGCGGTAGCCCGTAAAACGGCATTACTGCCGTATCGGGCTTTGATTTCATCTAAGGTATTCTGCAGTCTTCGTTTCTTATCTTGTTCTTCGGGAGAAATGAATAAATCAATTTGCTCATAGCAGGGGTTTGCTAGTTTGCCTAGAGAGAAACCGACATTTCGTATCGGCTGGTTTTCGGCATGCTTCTCGAATAAATGGAGGAGCGCCCCGAAGATTTCGTCGCTGTCGTCGGTTGGCCGCAATAAACTGGCCTGATGCGAGAAACCGCCATAGGTAGTGGTATCGCTATAGCCGACAAAAAGGTGAACCACGCCTGTCAGTTTTTTCTCAAGCCGTAAACGAAGGCACAAATCATCATTCATCTCACGTAAGACGATAGGCATTTCTTCCTTACTATAATCACGCATGAGCGTCTGCCCGATACTGATACCGGATTCTTTGGCGACATACTTATCGCGGATATGGGCATCATCGATGCCGTTAGCGTGGTTCCACAGCTCTTCGCCCATCACCCCAAAGTAGTGGACGACCAGATCTTTATTGGCTTGGGCTAAATCGCCGACAGAGAAGAGGCCGATGTTATTGAGACGGGCTTCAAGCCGTGTACTGATGCCCCACATTTTCGACAGGGGTTTTAATGGCCATAATTTAGATGGAACATCATTGTAGTTCCATTCCGCCATGCGGTCAGGCGCGTTCTTGGCTTCGTTATCGAGTGCCGATTTGGCTAAAAAGAGGTTAGGACCGATGCCGGCGGTGGCCACCAAACCGGTTTTCTTTTTAACGCTTTTTATAATACGTGCGGCCAGCTCTTTTGCAGTGCATTTATAGAGGCTTAAATAGGGAGCGACATTGAGAAAGGCTTCGTCGATGGAGTAGACGTGTAAATCATCCTCGCCAACATAATCCAAAAACACGCTGACGACCTCCGCGGACTTCTTTAAATAGAGGCTCATACGTGGGACAGCATAGACCATGTTGTCTAGTTTTGGCAATTCGAAAGAACGGCATCTGGAGGGCACTCCCATACTTTTTAAGTATGGGGATACAGAGAGAACAATGGTGCCGGGTCCGCGGGCTTTATCACAGACAACGAGTGGCGTGGTGAAAGGATCTAATTGCCGTTCAACGCATTCTACGAACGCGTAAAAGGCTTTCAAATCGATGACGACGATTTGCATCTCGTTCATGTTCTCACGCCCTTTTAGATTCTTTTGTCACCCTTACTATAGACCAGAATCCGTAGCATTATCAGTCTTGATTTTTTTCTCTTTTTGGGTATTAAAAAGTAAGTGATTATTGGTCGAGAAAATCGTGGTATCATAATAAAGTAAGAAAAATATCGATGCGACTGATATTTTGGTCTTAGGAGGCGTTTGCATGGATTGGATTAATTATGTCCTTCTCGGGTTACTTATCGTTGTTGTTCTTGGCGTCGGCGTGCCGTTGCTCGTCTTTCTTTTTAAGAAAAAACCAGTCGTCGGCCCCGTGGTTGACGTGAACCAAGCCCAATCTTTTGGCGAAGTAAAAGCCAAACTTGAAGAACTGAACCGGGCGATCCCGTCCGCGGTCAATGCATCCTTAGGAGAAGTCAAAGGCCAGCTGAGCAAAGAAATCTCCGAACAAGTGAATAAACAAGGCGAGCAAACCAATATTAAATTAGAGCGTTTTCAAAGCACCATTAATGCGAGCATTGACGTGAAATTTAATGCCCTCGACGCCCAAGTGAATCAAAAATTCGGGGGCTTCGATACCAAAATCGACAATAAATTCGTTGAAATCAACAAGATGGTCAACGAAGGCTTAAAAGGCGGTTTTGAAACCACCAAGAACGCGGTCAGCGAAGTCGAAAAGCGTTTGATTGCCATCGACCAAACACAAAAAGGTTTGAATGACCTTTCCGCCAATGTGGTGGATCTCACTAGCATCCTGAGTGGCAACCAATCGCGCGGTCAATTCGGCGAAATGACATTGGAAATGATTCTTCACAGCGTGTTTGGCGATACGACCAACCCGCCAATCTATGAAATGCAATACGCTATTCCCGGAACTAAAGGATCAGACGCGGTCCGCCCAGATGCTGTCGTCTTCATGCCGGAACCCAACAAGATGGTCTGCATCGACTCCAAATTCCCCTATCAAGATTACAAACGCTTATTCGATAAACATAAGGACGAAGATGAAGTCCAATTACAAAGAGCGTTTAAAACTGCGGTCAAGAAACACATCGATGACGTTAAAGCCAAATACATAATTCCTGGCATTACCGCCGTCCAAGCCTTACTCTTTATTCCGAGCGATGGCGTCTTTGTATATGTCCATAGCAACTTTCCAGATATAGTCAATGCTGCCAGAGACGAGAATGTCATCCTGACATCGCCATCGACGCTTCAACCGATTCTCGCAACCATCAAAATGCTCCGCATAAACTATGAACGCTCCAAGAATTATGTGGCGCTCAGCGTTGAACTCAACAAGTTAGGAAAAGATTTTGAAAAGTTTGCCGAAGAATGGGAAAGATTTTCGGCCACGGTTGATACGCTTTCCAATAAATCAGATGGTTTAGATAAGCGCGTCAGCCAAATCACCCGCAAATTCGACAAAATAAAAACGAGTGATATTGGCGAAATCTCCGAAGAAACCTCATCCATTATTGATAGTGATAAATAAATAGTTTATATTCAATAACAGAGACGAAAGGTAAACCGAATGACAGCACTTTGGTCCATCGTCAGTTTTTTCCTTAATCTTCCCGATATCTTCGACATCCTTGTCGTTCTTTTTCTTATCCTTGCTTTTGTCCGTGGCGCTCTCCGTGGATTTTGGCGCGCGTTCTGGCGCTTTCTGTTCGTCATCATTGTGCTCGATTTCAGTTATCTGACTTTAATTGAGCCATTTGCTCATTTTATCAACTACGGTTTTTGGTCCATGATGGGCATGACGATTAACGTCACGCTAGGTGGCATTGTCTACCATCTGAGTTCTTTTGATGATTTAATCCGTCAAGTAGTAACCTATTCGTCTTCGATGGGATATGTTCCCGCGGGCAGTAAACTACTTGATCCTGCATACGTGGCAGCATTTGGCATGGCGTTCAGCAAAGTGATTGGTTGGATGGTCATCATTCTCGGGACACATTTCTTTAGTTGGGTTCTCTCTAGCCTGCTTTATGTTTTCCCAGTTCGTCTCATGGTAAGCCCAACTGCGCGTGAGCACAAATATCGTCCACTTGGCGCTATCTTTGGCGGGCTCACCGGTTTCATTTATGTGGTTTGTTTCAGTGTTATTCTATCGCCGCTCCATTATGGTTTCGCTGCGATGGCAAATTCCTCGCAATACCCATATATTTTTAGTGAATATACGATGAAGACGGCGGAAGTGCTCAATCCCAATACCTCGATTCTCTTCGGCTGGATTGATTATGATGGTAAACCCGGCGGCATCTTGCGCGATGTCTTTTCATTCCAAGTGACCGATGATCTTTCAGGCGAGACTACGACGTATTATTTTGACCAAGAATTTGTTACCTTCATTGCCGACACGACCGCCCCGGCAGAATAATTAGACTCCCATATTTATCTTCTAAAACATCGCACGCGCGATGTTTTTAAATCCTATAGAAAAGATTTTGCTGAATCTCCTGAAAAAAATCAGGGTTGCCTTGTCTATATAGGTAGAGAGCGGAAAAGGGATTATACTTAAAGTGTAAGAACCCCCTGAACCCGTAAAAAGATTTCCGCTTAGGAGGATAACATCATGTTAAACAATAAGACTCGCTCCCTCAGCAATAGCCTAGTGGCTTCCTTTGCCTTAATGGGCGGGTTGGCCATGGGACTTTTAACTGGCTGCACCCCATTAGTCCACAATCCGGATCCGGTACTTTTTAGCGCCAATGTCCACAGCGTTTACAACGAAACCAAACTGAAAGATTTAGTGGCGGCCGCGACAGCGGAATACCAATCTGGCTGGTTTAATGGCATCGGCGGCATTGCCGAAGACACCAATGGCTCGCAAACCATGAGCCCCGGCGTTGAAGGCGGCGGCGTCACCCGTGACTACACCGATACCAACACCCAAGTCGACGGCGTCGCTGAAGGCGATATCGTCAAGACTGACGGCTATAACATCTATTATGCTGCTCGTTATGAGAACAAAATTAGAGTCCTTTCCGTTTCTGACGATCATTCCATTTCTCTTGAAAGCACGATTGATCTCGGAGCCGTCTATACCGATTCACTTTATTTGACTTCACAATATCTGATTATCATCGGCTATCGTTATAACATTCAAGAAACCGCGTGCCAATATTATGATGCAGAAGGCGATGCGGCGTACTGCTTATCCTATATGTGGTGGCAGCCGACCGGTACTGTCGTAATCATTGACCGTACAACCCTCTTACCGGTTTATACCTTAGAGACTGACAGTTATTTCATGGACAACCGTTTAATCGATAACAGTCTCTTCCTCGTTGGCTATAAATATCTTTATGGCAACGCTGAAGAAGAATTACGCCCCACCTTTACTGAAATTAAAGATGGCGAGAGCGTCGAAACTGTCGTTGGCTATGATTCGCTCTATTACTTCGATGACACGCCAGCCTACGGCATGCGCGTCCTGACCGGCATCAAGCTTAACGAAGATCCGTCCTTAATCGAATATAATGCTTCCGGTTATCTTGGCGCCAGCCCGGATTATCAGAAGATGTATGTTTCGCTAAATGCACTCTATTTAGCTGAAACCGTCTACCATTACGACAACACAACTTCTTATACAAGAATGACGATTTCCCAATACAACATCGACATCCCGAACGCGACGATGGAATTCCGTGCTTCTGGTATTGTCGAAGGCACCTCCCTTAACCAATTCTCAATGGACGAATATGAAGGTTACCTCCGCGTTGCGACCACGAACCGAGTCTGGACTTATAGCGAAAGCAGCAACGTGTGGTGGGGCTGGATGAGTGATTCTGTCACGACCAACCATCTCTATATCTTAAAAGTCAGTTCAACCGCCCATGAATTTGATCTCGTCGGGCATATGAGCGAAGGCTTAGGAAAACCGAATGAATCCATTCAATCCGTACGCTTCAGTGGCAATACCGCGTATGTGGTGACCTTCTTAAGAACCGATCCTTTATATATCATTGACCTCAGCGACCCGACCACTCCGGCAATCACCGGAACGATTGAGCAAGAGGGTTATGACACGTATCAACATCCATGGGGCGATGGACGCTTAGTGGGCATCGGTTATGATGCCGACGAAAATGGCATGGTCACCGGATTAAAGATCAGCGCATATAACACCGCGCTGGGCAATGAAGAGACGATTCAGACGAAAGTATTATCGACTTATGGCGCGTCGGGTGAAAATACATGGACCTATGGCTATTCGGAGGCTCTATGGAACCCGAAAGCGTTGCTAGTTTCCGTGGGACACGGCATCATTGCGTTCTCCGTTCAAGCTTATGAGTACGGCTATACGACCAATCCTACAAGTGAGACTAGTTCAGAAGACCCAACGTCAGCCGGAAGTGACGTCACGACAAGTGATGACACACGTCCTTCCGACGGAAGTAGCGCCGATTCCAGCGGAAACACGGACAGTTATGAGAGTTGGTACTGGACGTATCATAGTTATTACTACATATTTCAGATTGATTTCGAAAACAGTTCTCCGATAAGCGACCCGATCATCATCGAGCATCCGACTTCACAGGATTACTACGTTAATGTCGATCGCGGTATCTTAATTGATGGCTATGTTTATACAATTTCTAACCGCGAAGTTATTGTCTATTCGCTTGTTGACAAAGAAATTTTCGGGTCAGGACTGACATTCTAAGAAACGTTGGGCCGGAAGCGGGGAGGATACTTCTCCCCGCTTTTTCTTTGCTCTTTTTCATTCTTGATTGGGTGTGAGAGACTTGAAAGAAACGGCTTGTTACATTATGATACTCGTGCGAGCCTATTTCTAAAAAATATAATCAAAAGAAAGCGGTCATAAATATGAAAGATATCCACGCCCTTCTCGACAGCCTGACAATATCCGAAAAAATCGGGCAACTGACCCAAATCGCTCCGTTTTTCTTTATCAGCGACTTGAAGAACGAAGTGGCCGGTCCGGTTCAAGCCTTAGGTATAGACGAAGAAGCTATTTTCAAAGCGGGTTCAGTACTCGGTATCGCCAATGCCGACGAGATGATTCGCGTCCAAACCAATTACTTAAAGAAAAGCCGTCACAAAATACCGCTCATGTTTATGGGCGATGTCATTCATGGCTGTTACACGATTTTCCCAATTCCTTTAGCCGTTGCATCGTCATGGGATCCTGAGAATGCGACGAAAATGGCGCGTATTTCTGCGTTAGAAGCCCGAAGCGCTGGGTTGCAGGTTACTTTCTCTCCAATGGCCGATTTGTCTCGTGATGCCCGTTGGGGCCGCGTGATGGAAGGCTCGGGCGAAGACCCATATTTAAATGGTTGTTTTGCTGCTGCCATGGTCAAGGGTTATCAAAATGACGGTATTGAAAAAAACGGCAACATTGCCGCCTGCGTCAAACACTTCGCCGCCTATGGCGCGGTCGAAGCCGGGCGTGAATATAATACGGTTGATATTTCGCATTTGAACTTATTACAGAATTACTTAACCGGTTATGATGATGCTATCAAAGCGGGAGCGCGACTAGTGATGACTTCCTTTAATGTGGTGGAAGGCATTCCTGCGACAATTAGTGTTGATTTGCTTAGGAAAATTCTCAGGAAGAAACTCCGTTTTGACGGTGTAGTCATTACCGATTATGACGCAATCAGAGAGACCGTAACGCATGGATGTGCCGAAGACGATCGCGATGCATCCAAAAAATCACTCGTCGCGGGTGTCGACATCGAAATGGCAACCGCCCTCTATATGCAACAACTTGAATCCCTTATAAGTTCTGGAGAAGTATCGGTCAAATTATTGGACCAAGCTGTTCTCCGAGTTTTAGAACTGAAGCGCGATTTGGGTTTATTTGAGGACCCATTTAAAGGAACAAGCGTTCAAAAAGAAAAATCCCTGTGTCTATCCAAAGAGCATTTAGAAGAATCACTGCACATTGCGGAGGAATCGGTCGTTCTTTTGAAAAACGAGAATAACGTGTTACCGCTGAAATCATCGCAGAAAATAGCTCTCATTGGGCCATTTACGAAATCATCAAACATTTTAGGCTCGTGGTCATGGCATGGTGACCGAAAAGCTACCGAGTCACTCTTTGATGCTTGGAAAAAATATAACGAACTTTATTTCGTTTCGAATGCCGAGGCTATTGGTGAGTACTCTAAAACTGATATCGAAAAAATAAAGCAGTCCGACGTAATCGTTATGGCAGTTGGCGAAACCGAGGACATGTCTGGCGAAGCACATTCGAGGAGCATGCCTGTCTTACCTACCTCTCAAGTTGAATTGATTACTTGGGCTGCTCAATTCGAAAAACCGATTGTGCTTGTGTTGTTTAACGGACGCCCCATTGTTTTATCTTCCATTGTGGATCATGTCGCCGCAATTGTAGAAGGTTGGTTTTTAGGCTCAAAAATGAGTCAGGCGTTAGTGAACATTCTTTATGGTTTGACTAATCCATCAGGCAAATTAACGATGACATTCCCGCGAAATGTCGGTCAAATCCCCCTCTATTACAATCACTTAAACACCGGCCGACCGGAAAATTTCTCTGGCGATGTCTATCTTTCTCATTATCTTGATGTCACAAATACGCCTCTCTTTCCATTTGGTTTTGGGCTTTCCTATACGAATTATCATTACTCGAATTTCAGACTGGATAAGCACACGATTTCTTTTCAGCAAAAGATGACCGCGACCGTTGAGGTTGAGAACACCGGAGAAGTCGACGGTTATGAAGCGGTGCAACTCTATATCCAAGATGAAACGGCGGAAGTCTCGCGGCCAATTCTTGAACTGAAAAAATTCAAACGTGTTTGGATTCCAAGACATTCCAAAGTCAAAGTGTCTTTTACGATTCAAGATATGGATTTGAAATATGTTCATTCTAATTTCATCAAGAAATCAGATCCAGGCACATTCAATGTCTTTGTCGGTCCCAATAGCGTGAATTTACTTAAGCAACAATTTCGGTTAACGAAACAACCAAAAAAATAATCTCCTGATTGCTGCTCTGATGCTTTATCATCATAAAAAGAATTGTTTATAACGATGCGTTTTGTTATGATAATGTAGCAGTTTGGGGCTGTAGCTCATCTGGGAGAGCGCGTCGTTCGCAACGACGAGGTAGCGGGTTCGATCCCCGTCAGCTCCACCAAACAAAAAAATACTATAGACGCAAAAACTATAGTCAAAATAAAAAGATTCGTTCAGTCGAATCTTTTTTTGTCTCATTTGTTTATTTATTAATTGATATAACTTCCACCTGAAACGGCCACTTTTCCGGGCGCTGCTGTTAAAGCGGTATTTAGTACATAAACGCGAATGTTGCCTTTTCCAATAGATCCAGTCGAGAGGGTACCGTTCGTTACTGTTTTGGTCGTTCCGGTCACGGCATCAACATAGGTGCCATTCGGGATAGTACTGAAAGTCGCGCCAGCGCTAACGGTAATTAACGCAAAAGAGTCTGTATTTGAATCAGTAAAACGGCGCTTATACGCCATTCCTGAGGTCGATATATCGTTTGTTGAATATTGTCCTTTTTGCAATGCTGGAATAGCGCGGCGGATTAAGTTGAGGCTACGAATGTGCTTGGCAAGAGGATGATTCAAAGTAGTCGCTACTTCACCTGTGGCGTTGGTATAGCTTCCAAAGCCGGTAGCAGTAAGCGTGCCCGACAAATGACCACCGTAATAGGCCCGACCTGTTTGACTGAGCGGGGCAGTCGTTCCTTTGTCAATCGGCATGCCTTTTTGAAATTGAATTTCGCTTCCGTAAAAGATGGATGGAATTCCTCTGAAGGTAAACATCAGCGAAAGATTCTCAGCCCAGACATCTTCACTTTGGTTGAAACGGGTACCTTCGGGAGCGCCATCTGGGGCATAGTCATGAGAATCGACATAGGTCACGTTCCAAGTGGCATCAGCATAATATTGGTCTCCGCCCTTTGCCACATTAAACGCATCATAGGCATTCGTAAAATTCCAGTGCATCGGAAAATCGATGACGTTAAGGGCTGATTTCTTAGAATAGTCAACAGAACGATAGTTATTTCCGTTTAAGTAATGGTTAGAACTTGTTGGTTGGATCGAGGTTGATAAATTGTCATACCAGTTGGCCTCGACGCTTGCTTCTCTTTCAGCCAAGGTCGACCAAGGATAAGTTTTTTGTTCCTTCCAGGTGTAGAAAGGTGCCGAGTCGGAAGCTTGATTATGATTCCATACCTCGCGGACACGCGTGCACACTTCTGCGAACATAAAGAAGTTGGAACCGCCACGGTCCATAAATGCTGGATTAAATTCTTTGTCAAAAACAAGACGGGAAATATGTTTTCCGGTATCGATACGGAAGGCGTCAACACCCATGTCAATATAGCGGTTATAACTATCAATAAGATAACGCGTTACATAAGGATTCTCTGTATTCAGGTCAACACAGTCACCGGCAATTTGACCGGTCTGTTCTGTATACTGTTCCCAACTCAAATTTTTCTCATGGTGATAAATGTTACGGGTATCGGAAAGGTCCTCTTTCATGGCCGAAATGCGGGCGCTATATTGACTTCCTCCGGTCATTGAGGTGTAATCGCCTGGTAAAACGCTGTACGGGTCAGTCATTTTTAAATTGGTGACGGTATCCGCTTTTGAGCGATCTTTGGCAAACATTGGGAAGAGGTTCTTTTCTCCAAAGTTTGAGGTGTGATTGAAGACAACGTCCTGTATAATTTTCAATCCTCTGGCATGTGCTGCATTAATGAGATCTTGATAGGTTGCACCAACAGTTTCTAATCTCGGGTCGACTTGACTGAAATCAAGGGCGTGATAACCATGGTAGTCATAGCCAGAACCATTTTCAACCACGGGTGTTATCCATAGTGCCGAGAAGCCAAGAGCTTTTATGTAATCTAATTTATCGATCAAACCTTGAAAATCACCACGCCAAGCTGGGTCGGAATCAGGGTTATTGGCGATAGAATCGTCCCAGCAGTGGACGTTATTGCCTGTGACGCCATCATTAAAACGCGCTGTCATAACGAAATATATAGTTTCCTCACGGAAATCACTTCTTTGGTTGGTGCCGGAGAGGGGTCTAAAATCGGTTAGTTTGCCGTCTTTAAGAAACCAATCACCGGGAACAAAATCGTACTCATTCGTTACGCTTGCTCCCAGCGTAAATTTAGCTTTAAGCGCTTCTTGATTATCAAAGCCGTAACGATACCAGCCGCCCGATTCATCCTTCATTGTGAACTTTTCAGACGAAGCGGTTGTGGTTCCATACTGAATTTGCGGGACATAACTTGGGGAGTAAACATGAACGCCGATGGCCTTCGAAAGGAATGACTCAGTTGGCGTTTTGATGATGATATCGTCGGGGCTTGCGTACCATGATCCGTTGTAATACCACCATTCGCCGGTTTCCCTATCGAGGTTTCCTGTTTGTGGGGAACCATGGTTGCTGAATATAAGATTGATAAAAGAAGCGGTTGGGAATGTTTTAACATACCAGGAAGTACCCGTTTCTTCAGTCATCGGATCTCCAGGCCAAGTGGTCATCGTTGTATCGCCTAAATGATCTTGATTCCAATAATAAATATAAGGTGTGGCATAAGGTCCCTGATAGTGAACGGTTATGCCAACGTCAGCGGCGTAAACAGACTGAAGACCGGGGACAGTGACGAGCACCGCCAAAATCATTATGAGCCCGGGGAGACGGAACATATGTTTTTGTTTCATGTGTTCAATTATAAACGAAAAAAAGTTTTTTTTCATCCGGCTCTAAATTTAGAGAAGTTGCGAGTTTATCCAAAGACCGATATAATGAGAAAAACGGAGGGACTTCCATGCGACGTTTTCTACGCTTTTCCATTATCGTTTTCCCTATTACACTTGCCCTGTTTTCGTGTAATGGTTTTTTAATAACCTCATCTATTTCCGATTTGTCGGAAAGCATTTTATCCAGTCAAGGGGAAGATACCTCTATTGATTCTTCGATAAGTGAAACTAGCCTATCCGAAAGCGTTTCTTCAGTAACTTCCTCGTCCATTAGTCTGCCAACCTCTCATGAGGGAAGTTCGGTTGTGTCGATTGATGGTGATTTTACCTTAATCTCCTATCTAGATGGTTATGCGGTGGCTTCCTACGGTGGCAACGCGACCACGGTCGTCATTCCTTCAAGTTATAACGAAAAATCCATACTTGCCATCGGTGATTATCTTTTTTATGAAAACGCCAGCATCCTAAACGTTACTTTTCCGGATACTATCATTTCGATAGGCTTAGCAGCATTTAAAGGATGCACACAAATTTATAGCATAGATTTGCCGGCAAATTTGCTCAACATTGGCACGGATGCTTTTAGCGGATGCACAGGACTTTCATCTGTAACATTCAATAATGCTTTACAGACGATTGGAAATAACGCTTTTGAAAATTGTCCATTATCGACAATCGTTTTGCCTGCATCTTTAACTGAAATCATGTCTCGTTCATTTGCGGATACCGCTCTGACCCGTGTCGACCTTTTAGCGGAGATTCCACCCTTAAGAACAGATAATAGCTTTGAAGGCTGTCCCTCGAGTTTGATTTACCACGTACCTTCAAGCTCGCTTAACGCATATCAAGCGGATGCTCACTGGTCAGGCTTTGCAAGTGATATCGTTAGTCTGTGACACGGACTCCATAAAATGTGGAGTCTTTTTTATGATTTAATCGAATTAATAATGAATGCAATCTAGATTTGCTGTATTTGACAAGCAAAACTGACGATTGCAACGGAGACTTTCTTAAAACAATGGCCCTACTATGTTAATATTTCTTTATGAAAAAGAATAATCAACCTCGAAGCCCTAACATGTGGGCGCTATTAAAACGACAACGGCAAGATATCCGTCGTGACAAACAGACGGCAATCTTTTGGGCGATTGTCATTAACATGGTCGTCGCCGGAACCCTTCCTGTTCTAGCGGTTTTGCTGCCAATGCTCATCATTGATAACTTGGCCAACCCAGATACGACGCGATTGTTTATTTATATTGGCGTTTTCGCCGGAGTGTCTGCTTTCTTATTGGTAATATCACAATATATGAATGCGATCGTTAATCATCGTTCCTTAGTCGTCCGGATGAACCGCTTCATTGATTTCAATAAAAAGATGCTCGCTATTGATTATAAGTATATGGAAGACGATCCATTCCTAGACAAAACATTTGCCGCATTGACCTGTCTTGATAACAATAACAATGGCTATGAGGGCATCATGCATAAAACGATGTCTATGTTACCCCTCTTTTTCTCAGCGGCTCTCTATGTGACGATTGTGGGGGCTTTTGCCCCGTGGGTCATTATCGCGTGCTTCCTCGGAGCCGGATTATCGATCATGGCTAATTCATTGGCGAATAAATATGCTTACAAGCAAAAAGATATACGCGAGCATGCGGAACGGAAGGCCAGTTACTTCAATAACGTCGCTTTTGATTTTACTTATGGCAAAGACATTCGCATGTACAACTTGAAAGATAAATTACGGAAAGACTTCCGAACGACTTCAAATAGTTATCTTGCCATCGTCAAAGACATCCAAAATCATGCCTTTGGATGGGCGATGTTTGATGTCATGACGTTACTTGTCCAAGATGGTTTAGCCTATTACTTTATTATTGTTGGTTATTTTGCCGGGCAAATTACTTTAGGCACGATGGCTGCTTATATCGGAGCGGTCATTGGTCTCACAACGTGCTTGAAAGCAATCAGCAAAGATTTTGCCGATTTAAACGATTTTACAAACTATATGGGTGACTTTTATGCCTTTATGGACGACAAGAGTTTATACAGTTTTAACGGTTCTCGGCAGCGGCTGGAGGATTCTTTTAGCGTCGAATTCAAAGACGTGTCCTTCAAATACCCACATTCGGACACGTATGCACTCCGGCACTTAAATTTAAAAATCGCTAAAGGCGAAAAGTTGGCATTAGTGGGCGCAAACGGCGTTGGGAAAACCACACTTGTTAAATTACTTACCGGTTTATTTTTACCTGATGAGGGCCAAATTTTCGTCGATGGTATCGACATAAAAGAATTTAGCCAAACGGAGCTTCAAGCTATGTTTGGTGTCGTTTTCCAAGACTTTAACATCTACGCCGCTAATGTTATCGAAAATGTCATGGGCGGGGATAAAAATGGCGAAGAAAAAGCCTTGAATGCCGTAAAAATGGTCGGATTATCAGAAAAGATCGACAGTCTGCCCAAAAAAGATAAGACGCCATTACTCAAAATCATTGAGGACGATGGGGTTGAGCTTTCGGGTGGCGAAAACCAAAAATTAGCGATTGCGCGGGCATTATACAAGGATGCGAATATGATTATCCTCGATGAACCGACGAGTGCGCTTGACGCTCTAGCCGAAGAAGCCATTTATCGAGATTTTGATGGATTGGTCAAAGGAAAAACCGCGATTTACGTTTCGCATCGTCTATCCTCGACCAAATTCTGCGATCACATCGCCTTATTATCACCTACTGGCCTAGAAGAATATGGAACTCACGATGAATTGATGACGTTAAAAGGCCAGTACTATCATATGTTTGTTACGCAAGGCCGTTACTATCAAAATAAGGAGGCCACGAACGATGAAAGCAACTAAAGTATTTTCACGTATCGTCAAAGCCGCCTATAAAGCCAATCCAGCTTTCTATTATGTGATGCTCTTTAAAGCGCTTTTTTCAGCAGCTGTGGCCTTTTTTAACATATATTCCTTGAAGATTATTTTGGATTCCGCGGTCAGCCAGCCTTTGAAAACGACGTTAATCTATGCCGCAATTGTCGTAGCCATCGATGTTGGCGCGGCTTTCTTGAATCGTTTGTTTGAACGGATGATTAACTATCACTACGAACTGACAGACCGCCGATTACGCGAGCTAACCTCGCAAAAATTGATGGCAGCTCCATTTTCGTTCCTCGAAGATCCATACTATCTGGATTTGAAAGAACGAGCCAAGTTTGCTAACGAAAATCAAGGCGCCAGCAGACAAATTCTCTTTATCATTGGCAATATGCTGACACACGTCGTCGTGCTTATTGTTTTAGCCTCGCTGCTTGCGAGTTTCGACTGGTGGTTGATTCTGGTACTCTTTGGCTTTCTCATCATTACTGTTTTTGGTAATTTTCTGGCGCTTCGTTTCGTAACCAAATTCTATCAATCGTTAATTCCTTTGAATCGGCGATATGGGTACTACATTACGGTGCTTAGTGAGAAACAAAAGGCCAAGGAATATCGCCTCAATGACAAAATCGGATCTTTGATGTTCAATAAATTCGTGGAATTCAATCATGCAACCACGATTGAGATGTCCCGTTTCAGCCGAAATGTGGCGTTCTTTACTTCGATGCTTGGCATCGTAAACTATTTGCAAACTGGTCTGGTTTACTTTTTGGTCGCGTTCAAAACTATCCGAAATGGACTAACGGCTGGCACTTTTTCATTATTCGTCAGCGGTTCAATCGCCTTTGCCACAAACGCCGCTGCCTTCGTCAATGATTTCATGCAACTAGGCCAAGTCCTCAGTTACTTAAAACCCTGGGCAGAATTAATGGATCTGCCCGAAGAACAAATCGAAGGCAAAGTTCCTTTCGGCGGCAAAGTCGAATCTTTAGAGTTTGACCACGTCTCATTTTCTTACCCTCGGACAAAAAATGAGATTCTCAAAGATATCTCGTTTAAGGTCAATAAGGGAGAACGTATTTCTATCGTCGGACTCAATGGCGCAGGCAAGACCACTTTGATTAAGTTGATTTGTCGTTTATATCATCCGACTCAAGGGACGATCAAAGTGAATGGCGTGGATATATTTGAGTATGATTACAAGACCTATATGGATAGTCTCGCCAGCGTCTTCCAGGATTTCCGGCTATTTGCTTATTCTCTCGAAGAAAACATCACGGGACAAGAAAGCGATGGAAAACAGGCCAGCGAAATGGCCTCGCTTGTCGGTCTTAAAGAAAAGATTGATGCGCTTCCGCTAGGCATCAAATCGCGGCTGTCTAAGGAATATGACAAAGAGGGTATTGAATTATCAGGCGGTCAAACCCAGAAAGTAGCGATTGCGCGCGCCCTTTATAAAAACGCCTCTTTGGTGATTTTGGATGAGCCGACGAGTGCGCTCGATCCTTTAGCTGAGGCTGACATCTATCAACGGTTTAATGAGTTGGTGGTGGATAAGACCGCCATCTTCATTTCGCACCGATTGTCCTCGAGCGTATTTTGTGATCGGGTTCTCCTTATCCAAGACGGCCATTCCGTGGATTTCGACACGCATGCGAATTTAATGAAAAAGAGAGATAGTCT